>PPYF01424787.1_pt1 | contig 48069 bp, 44 predicted proteins | sample 1559871 | NCBI WGS metagenome assembly PPYF01 (sample SAMN08240021, study PRJNA423297) | Human gut metagenome, whole genome shotgun sequencing project.
TTGCGCTGTCGCCGGTGATATCAATACCGTGACCGCCGCCGCTCACATCCAGCTCGCCGTCCTGATTCACCACCGCGTTGTTACCCGCGATTTCAGTTCCGGTGGTGCCTTTGCCGTCGACGATGGTTTTTCCAGTGTTGTTTACTGTGGTATTGTCGCCCGTAATAACGAGCTCACCGTTGTGATTATATTGCCACTTCGTTGCACCATCTGCGCTCATCCCTTCAAGGGCAACCGTGTTATTCGTTTCATCAATCTGCCAAAGATTAATAGTCGCCTTACGCCCATTGCTATCTTGCAGAGAAATAGTCCCGTCAGCATTCTCGGTATAACTGAAAACTGAATCGCGAATAGTTAACGTTTTTTCTGTTTTATCGAGGATAACGTCATTATTAAACGCAATCGGTTTGGGAGGCGTCGGGGTATCATCCGGACCATCGTCTGGTATTATCTCATCTCCGCCAGGAGTTGGAGGAACTGGAGTGTCGTCTGAATCATCATCAGGTGGAGTTGGTGGAAGTGGAGAATTATTGCGATGATGATCATCATCGTCGTTTAGTTCCACTATGGCTAAGGTTGTGATTAACGCAGTAGCAGCACCTGTGACAAGCCATGGCATCAGGTTCTGTTCGACTACAGAGGAGCATTCAGAGGGTAAGCGTTTAAGCTCTTCTGGACTGAGTTTTCCAGGATCTGCTGGACAAGTCACATTGGTATTTTTCTTTTCACCTGTGGTGGTTTCTATTTCTGTAATATCTGCCGCCCAACCCTGACCACTCAGAGCTAATGCAATACAGGCCGACAATAGAGTTTTCCTTTGCATAATAAATCCTTCTGGCGAATATAAAGAAGGTCGGATACCCTGACCCGACCAATTGATTATTTAAAACATAGAGGACGTCCAATATTGCCAGTAGATTGTTACCTAATCAAACATATTTTCTGACAATCTGGATTTATAATACAGAGAAATAAATAAACCTGCGAAACATACAAATTATCTATATTATATAAATTATAAATTCAAATGCGTCACATAGATATTTATTTAATGAAAAAAACGGTATAAACCAATACTCGAATAAATAAAGCAGAGCCGAAACATAATTCAGTCTTATAATTAAAAGAGCAAAATGTTTCCGGAAAATAGATTAATCGCCTTCTCCTGTAGCGTTATCCCGATATTGCGGTTTTGCTATTAAAATTTTCGCATCCATTTACCGTTTATCCCTTGTACATATTCCCCGGGTTTGGCCCGTTCTACGAGCTTTTGCCCGGCGAGTTTCGCGATATCATCCACCGACACATTATTCTGCTTTGCCAGTTGTTGATAGCTCGCTTTACGTTCGGCATTGATGTCGGTTACTAATTTCTCAGTTTCAGCATCTGTTTTCAGCGCAACCAGATAACCATAAAATGTTTCCCCTACCCGCCCCTGAGTTCTGGCTTCATCCAGAGTCAATGCCATTACATTGCTGCTTACCAAGCCAACAAGAAATGCACAAAGAAGTAATGTTCTTTTCATCATCACCTCAAAAAAGATCGCTACGGGTCTCAAGCAGCTCTTCGACATCTTTGTCTGCCTTGATGATGATCTCATGCTCAATTTTAACGTTCATATTGATAGTGATCGGTTCCTTAGGTGCAGCGACTTCAATGCGAGGCGTACAGCCAACCAGCATAAAAGATGACGTCAACGCAGCCAGTAAAATTTTCATTGTTTATCCTCACACTCTTTTCCTTGCGGACAGTCATTTCCCGGCAGACGCGCGTTCTGCTCCAGCCATGCCTGGAGATTATCGCCAAAGCGTAAACTGCGCCACAGCGTAAAAATATTCTCTTCATGATGGTAATTAAGATTTACCGTCCCGCTTTTACCATCAACGCGACTGGTACCTGTAATATTGGCCTGCATGGTTAATAAACCGAGATTATCTAAATTAATTTTTGTCGATGAACGGCTAATTTCCATATAGCGCAACCAGTTAATTGCTGAACCCGCGGTCATATTGTCTTTCACCACCGCATCTGCGGTGTCTTTATCCAGCCGCAAGGTCATCGGCCCGCTATTTGCCAGCCAGCCGTCTTTCACTATCCATTTTTCGTTGTTTAGCCATAACGGCAATGCACCACTAAATGCCCCGGACATGGCGAATTGTTTCGGATTGACGGCGCTAACCAGTTCGCTGGAGGAAAGATTATTCAGCCGCAACAGCGCCGGGTCATGTTGCGGCATACGTAATTGTTTCATCAGCACGTTACCGCCTAACACATCGACACTAACATCAGTCAACAGCAATGGTTCTTCTTCAGTCCACGGATAACGACCTTGCAAATCAGCCGTAATATTTTTCGCTGTCACCAGATTAATCACTTCGGCAATTCGCAACGTAACGGGACCGCGAGTCCCCAGATGCCAGGCTCCATCGGCAAAACGGAAAGGCAGGACAAAATCGACACCGTTAACCTGATTATCTGGCATCCAGGCACTACCGCCTTTCAACACGCCGTGCCCTCCCGCGCGGAATCCTTGTTCAGGCGCAGCTGAAAATGCAACCTGAGCATACAGTTCACCATCGCGTAAGTTCATCTTCCAGTCGGGTGGCACCAGCGGCTGGAATACAGTCAGTGATTGTTTAGGCCACCAGGCGTTACCGCGCAGACGAATACCGTCCCAGCGACCATTTACCCGAACCGGGCCAATCTCACCAGCATGTAAATCGCCTTTAAAGAGGAAATACGTCGGATCGCGCCCATCGACGCTAAATTTTAAGGTTGATGGCGGTAACACACTGCCGCCAGTGAACAGCGTTTGCCCGGCGTCCAGTGACAGCGCGCCGCTGAAGGAGGGATGCTGTGCGTCACGTACCCAGACGACGGGCTTGTCGAGAATTAATCTCGGCTTTTCTACCGTCATCGTACCGTATTGTAACTGGTCGAAACCGGTGGAGAGATCGGTCAGCGTAATCGTGCTGTCATGCCACTCACCTTTTCCTGCGACATCCCAGGTGGCATTCATCGGTGTAAAACTCCCTTTTCCCCAGTAGCGCCACTGCCAGCGGCCAGCGTCAGGGAGAAAATCATTCGCCAGCCCATCCATATGCAGCACGAAATCGCCCAGTTCATTTTCATGCGCCTGCAAAATGGCCTGCAAACGTCCGTCAACACCACGTTGGGTGACTTTTACACCCGCTAAAGGCCAGCGGATTTCATCGATGTCCAGCGAATCAATGACTCTTCCCTTTGAACGAAGTAACGCGCCTGGCTCAAAGGTCAGCGTTGGGTCAGACAGACTTCCACTTAGCTGCGCAGGTAAACGGGCATATAAAATGAGGTCCGCCTGTTTCGCTTCACCGGTCAGCTGCAGAGGCAGCTGGCTGTTATCCATGCTTAATTTTCCTGGGCCAAAATTTAACACCGCGTTGCCTTTACCCGCTTGCCCCTGGGTCAGCACACTCAGTCGCCCGCTGACCAGAGCGTTCTCGAGCCCTGCCTGCCAGTTGTCGACTTTGACACCCAGTCGGCCACTTAAAGGAAAACCTGCATACGGCCAGCTCCAGCGACCATCGCTTACGGTCAATTGTTGACGAGTAATTTGCCACGGCAAATCGAGCAACGGATCGCCGTTATCCCGTGCCAGCACAATCAATTGCCCGCTATTTTCCTGCCAGTCCAGCTCGGCATCCACCAGTGAAGGCTCCTGCGGTAAGTTTAACGTCGCAGTAGCATGACCACTTACCGGAAGTCCATCCGGCACGAGCGGCATAGTAAATTCCCCCACCAGTTTTACCGGCGGCTGATTTTCAAACGCGGCGACATCCAGTTCGCTGACTGTAAGTTGTTGCCCTTTCAGCTGGCCTTGAAATTTAACTTTTTCGCCCTGATAACGCAGTTGCTGGATATCGGAGGTTAATGCGAGAGAGAGTTTTCCCTGCCATTCCTGCCAGGGAGAAAAAATCAGTTTATCGATATTGATCCAGGTGTTAGGCAGCATGGACTGCCACTGCGCGAGGGTTTTTGGAGCGGCTGGCGATTGCTCCGTCTGCGGCAATTTCGCCAGACAAGCAGAATCAAGTTCTACCGTGCCGACGCTCAATAACCAGCGGCTGGGATGTGAAAGGCTGGCGTTGGTGATATGCGCAAGCTGACAATCTCCCACCAGATAACGGAGATCGGGGATGATTAAACCTTTACGCGTAATGCGTGGGCTTTCATCTAATGCAATACGTGTCCCGAGCGGTAGCCAGATGCCCGCCAGCGTGGGAACCCACAGCCCGAGCGTCATCAGCAGCGTCAACGGCACAAGAATAATCAGTAATAACAGCGCGAGAACGGCTTTATATTTACCCAGCATGGGTAGTTAATATCCTGATTTAGCGAAAAATTAAGCATTCAATACGGGTATTGTGGCATGTTTAACCGTTCAGTTGAAGGTTGCGCCTACACTAAGCATAGTTGTTGATGAATTTTTCAATATCGCCATATCTTTCAATTATATTTGAAATTTTGTAAAATATTTTTAGTAGCTTAAATGTGATTCAACATCACTGGAGAAAGTCTTATGAAACTCGCCGTTTATAGCACAAAACAGTACGACAAGAAGTACCTGCAACAGGTGAACGAGTCCTTTGGCTTTGAGCTGGAATTTTTTGACTTTCTGCTGACGGAAAAAACCGCTAAAACTGCCAATGGCTGCGAAGCGGTATGTATTTTCGTAAACGATGACGGCAGCCGCCCGGTGCTGGAAGAGCTGAAAAAGCACGGCGTTAAATATATCGCCTTGCGCTGTGCCGGTTTCAATAACGTCGACCTTGACGCGGCAAAAGAACTGGGGCTCAAAGTAGTCCGTGTTCCAGCCTATGATCCAGAGGCCGTTGCTGAACACGCCATCGGTATGATGATGACGCTGAACCGCCGTATTCACCGCGCATATCAGCGTACCCGTGACGCTAACTTCTCTCTGGAAGGTCTGACCGGCTTTACTATGTATGGCAAAACGGCAGGCGTTATCGGTACCGGTAAAATCGGTGTGGCAATGCTGCGCATTCTGAAAGGTTTTGGTATGCGTCTGCTGGCGTTCGATCCGTATCCAAGTGCGGCGGCGCTGGAACTCGGTGTGGAGTATGTCGATCTGCCAACCCTGTTCTCTGAATCAGACGTTATCTCTCTGCACTGCCCGCTGACACCGGAAAACTACCATCTGTTGAACGAAGCCGCCTTCGATCAGATGAAAAATGGCGTGATGATCGTCAATACCAGTCGCGGTGCATTGATTGATTCTCAGGCGGCAATTGAAGCGCTGAAAAATCAGAAAATTGGTTCGTTGGGTATGGACGTGTATGAGAACGAACGCGATCTGTTCTTTGAAGATAAATCCAACGACGTGATCCAGGATGACGTATTCCGTCGCTTGTCTGCCTGCCACAACGTGTTGTTTACCGGGCACCAGGCATTCCTGACAGCAGAAGCTCTGACCAGTATTTCTCAGACTACGCTGCAAAACTTAAGCAATCTGGAAAAAGGCGAAACCTGCCCGAACGAACTGGTTTAATCTTGCCGCTCCCCTGCATTCCAGGGGAGCTTATTCAGATAATCCCCAAAGACCTTTCATCCTCTATTCTTAAAATAGTCCTGAATCAGAAACAGTAATTGAGAACCACAATGAAGAAAGTAGCCGCGCTTGTTGCGCTAAGCCTGCTGATGGCGGGATGTGTAAGTAGTGACAAAATTGCTGTAACGCCAGAACAGCTACAGCATCATCGCTTTGTGCTGGAAAGCGTAAACGGTAAGCCCGTGACCAGCGATAAAAATCCGCCAGAAATCAGCTTTGGTGAAAAGATGATGATTTCCGGCAGCATGTGTAACCGCTTTAGCGGTGAAGGCAAACTGTCTAATGGTGAACTGACCGCCAAAGGGCTGGCAATGACCCGTATGATGTGCGCTAACCCGCAGCTTAATGAACTCGATAACACCATTAGCGAAATGCTGAAAGAAGGTGCACAAGTGGATCTGACCGCGAACCAGTTAACGCTGGCGACCGCGAAACAGACATTAACTTATAAGCTGGCGGATTTAATGAATTAATAGCTGCCACAGCTCCCGGCGGCAAGTGACTGTTCGCTACAGCGTTTGCCGTTGGGTAATGCACACATCCCAATCGCCGTACCATCCAGTTGGCGGGCAACAGAAAGCGAACCGCCGATCATTGCACAATTTGCTTCTCCACTACTGGACATCGACGCTTTTAAACCTGGCGCTACGTGCGCCGCAGTCGCCTGCTGAACAGGTTCACTACTACACGCCGACAACAATAAAGCGGCACACCCTACCCAAAACGCTGCTCGCATCTTTTCTTCCTCTGATCTTCAAGCCAAACGACACCGCCATAAATAATAGGCAGCACAGAGGGCGGCGTCGAGAGCTGTCCTGCGCGTTGCCCCGCATTTTTACTTTTTTATGGCTATTTTTTTGCCCTCTGTTTGATCAAAACATTCATTACGCTGATGTGGGGGACACAAAAGCGAAAATGCAGAAGAAAGCCATTTGCTAAAATTGAACGATTACTACTGGGCGCGCAGCAATTTCGTGCGCCCCTCATTTGCGCAATGTAAGGGTGTCATATGATTACTATTGACGGTAATGGCGCGGTTGCTTCGGTGGCGTTTCGCACCAGTGAAGTTATCGCCATCTACCCTATTACCCCCAGTTCCACGATGGCAGAACAGGCTGATGCATGGGCCGGAAACGGCTTGAAAAACGTTTGGGGAGACACACCACGCGTGGTTGAAATGCAGTCGGAAGCGGGTGCTATCGCTACCGTGCATGGTGCTTTGCAAACTGGTGCCCTCTCAACATCGTTTACGTCATCGCAGGGTTTGCTGCTGATGATCCCAACGCTGTACAAACTGGCAGGCGAACTGACGCCGTTTGTCCTGCATGTTGCGGCACGTACCGTTGCCACACATGCACTCTCTATTTTTGGCGATCATTCCGACGTTATGGCGGTGCGCCAGACGGGTTGCGCGATGTTGTGTGCAGCAAGCGTCCAGGAAGCGCAAGACTTTGCTCTCATTTCGCACATCGCGACGCTGAAAAGCCGCGTGCCATTTATTCATTTCTTTGATGGTTTCCGCACATCTCACGAAATCAATAAAATTGTCCCGCTGGCCGATGACACGATTCTTGAACTGATGCCGCAGGCAGAAATTGATGCTCATCGCGCCCGGGCACTCAACCCGGAACATCCGGTGATCCGCGGTACGTCCGCCAATCCTGACACTTATTTCCAGTCTCGCGAAGCCACCAACCCATGGTACAACGCAGTCTATGACCATGTTGAACAGGCGATGAATGATTTCGCTGCCGCGACAGGTCGTCAGTATCAGCCGTTTGAGTATTACGGGCATCCGCAAGCGGAACGGGTGATTATCCTGATGGGCTCAGCCATTGGCACATGTGAAGAAGTGGTTGGTGAATTGCTGACCCGTGGCGAAAAAGTCGGCGTGCTGAAAGTTCGCCTGTACCGCCCCTTCTCCGCCAAACACTTGCTGCAAGCATTGCCGGACTCTGTTCGGATAGTGGCGGTGCTGGATCGCACCAAAGAGCCAGGTGCGCAAGCGGAACCCCTGTACCTGGATGTGATGACCGCACTGGCAGAAGCCTTTAATAATGGCGAGCGCGAAACCCTGCCCCGTGTCATTGGTGGGCGCTATGGTCTTTCATCCAAAGAATTTGGCCCGGACTGTGTACTGGCGGTATTTGCCGAGCTCAACGCGGCTAAACCGAAAGCGCGCTTTACGGTTGGTATTTACGATGATGTAACCAATCTGTCACTGCCGTTGCCGGAAAACACCCTACCAAACTCGGCGAAACTGGAAGCCTTGTTTTATGGCCTTGGTAGTGATGGCAGCGTTTCCGCGACCAAAAACAATATCAAGATTATCGGAAATTCCACGCCGTGGTACGCACAGGGCTATTTTGTTTACGACTCCAAAAAGGCGGGCGGCCTGACGGTTTCTCACCTTCGCGTGAGCGAACAGCCGATTCGTTCCGCTTATCTCATTTCCCAGGCTGATTTTGTTGGCTGCCACCAGTTGCAGTTTATCGATAAATATCAGATGGCTGAGCGTTTAAAACCTGGCGGCATTTTCCTGCTCAACACGCCGTACAGCGCAGCTGAAGTGTGGTCGCGCTTGCCGCAGGAAGTTCAGGCCGTGCTAAACCAGAAAAAAGCGCGCTTCTATGTGATTAACGCGGCGAAAATCGCCCGCGAATGTGGCCTGGCGGCCCGTATTAATACCGTCATGCAGATGGCTTTTTTCCATCTGACGCAGATTCTGCCTGGCGATAGTGCCCTCGCAGAATTGCAGGGTGCGATTGCCAAAAGTTACAGTAGCAAAGGCCAGGATCTGGTGGAACGCAACTGGCAGGCTCTGGCGCTGGCACGTGAATCCGTAGAAGAAGTTCCACTGCAGCCAGTTAATCCGCATAGCGCCAATCGACCGCCGGTGGTTTCCGATGCCGCTCCTGATTTCGTGAAAACCGTAACCGCTGCGATACTCGCCGGGCTTGGCGACGCCCTCCCCGTTTCGGCGCTGCCGCCAGACGGCACCTGGCCGATGGGCACCACGCGCTGGGAAAAACGCAATATCGCCGAAGAGATCCCCATCTGGAAAGAGGAACTCTGTACCCAATGTAACCACTGTGTCGCCGCTTGCCCACACTCAGCTATTCGCGCAAAAGTGGTACCGCCTGAAGCGATGGAAAACGCCCCTGCCAGCCTGCATTCGCTGGATGTGAAATCGCGTGATATGCGCGGGCAGAAATATGTCTTGCAGGTGGCTCCGGAAGATTGCACCGGTTGTAACCTGTGCGTCGAAGTTTGCCCGGCGAAAGACCGTCAGAATCCAGAGATTAAAGCCATCAATATGATGTCGCGCCTGGAACATGTCGAAGAAGAGAAAATCAATTACGATTTCTTCCTCAACCTGCCAGAAATCGACCGTAGCAAACTGGAACGTATTGATATTCGTACATCGCAGCTGATTACACCGCTGTTTGAATATTCAGGTGCTTGCTCCGGTTGTGGCGAGACGCCGTATATTAAATTGCTGACTCAGCTCTATGGCGACCGGATGTTGATCGCTAATGCCACTGGCTGTTCTTCAATATACGGCGGTAACCTGCCTTCAACACCATATACCACCGATGCCAACGGTCGTGGACCGGCATGGGCGAACTCGCTGTTTGAAGATAACGCCGAATTTGGCCTTGGTTTCCGCCTGACGGTCGATCAACACCGTGTCCGCGTGCTGCGTCTGCTCGATCAATTTGCCGATAAAATCCCGGCGGAATTACTGACTGCGTTGAAATCAGACGCCACGCCAGAGGTTCGTCGTGAACAGGTTGCAGCTTTACGCCAGCAACTCAACGATGTTGCCGAAGCACATGAACTGCTGCGTGACGCAGATGCACTGGTGGAAAAATCAATCTGGCTGATTGGTGGCGATGGCTGGGCTTACGATATCGGCTTTGGCGGTCTGGATCATGTATTGAGTTTGACGGAAAACGTCAACATTCTGGTGCTGGATACGCAATGCTATTCCAACACCGGTGGTCAGGCATCGAAAGCGACACCGCTGGGTGCAGTAACTAAGTTTGGCGAGCATGGCAAACGTAAAGCGCGTAAAGATCTTGGCGTCAGTATGATGATGTACGGTCATGTTTATGTGGCGCAGATTTCTCTCGGCGCGCAGCTGAACCAGACGGTGAAAGCGATTCAGGAAGCGGAAGCGTATCCGGGGCCATCGCTGATCATCGCTTATAGCCCATGTGAAGAGCATGGTTACGATCTGGCACTCAGCCACGATCAGATGCGCCAACTCACTGCTACCGGCTTCTGGCCGTTATATCGCTTCGATCCTCGTCGTGCCGATGAAGGCAAACTGCCGCTGGCGCTGGATTCACGCCCGCCGTCAGAAGCACTGGAAGAAACGTTACTTCACGAGCAGCGTTTCCGTCGTCTGAATTCGCAGCAGCCAGAAGTGGCGGAACAGTTATGGAAAGATGCTGCAGCTGATTTGCAAAAACGCTATGACTTCCTGGCACAAATGGCCGGAAAAGCGGAAAAAAGCAACACCGATTAAATGCTCTGGATAAGGATCATCCAATTCTAAAAAAAAGCCCGGACGACTGTTCGGGCTTGTCTTCTTATATGTTGGAAAATCAGTAGCAATGCAATGGCCCAACAGAAAATAAAATCTGTGACAATAAAGGCATATAACCCGCGCAGAATAACGTATAGAAAATTAAAAGTATAATTTTTATTTTGTATGTGTTATCTCCAATACATTCACCAGACTTATTATCATTTCTGAAGAATTATTTAATTAAGGTTTTACTTAAGGCGTAACAAATGATATTTATCGGCTAACTGAACTTCTCCTTTAGGATGTTTTCACTCCCCAAAATGGGGATGAAAGGCAAATAAAATAACTAAAGGATTTATTCAATGAAAAGCAAAGTACTGGCACTCTTAATTCCTGCCCTGCTCGCTGCAGGTGCTGCACATGCAGCCGAAGTTTATAATAAAGACGGCAACAAATTAGATCTGTATGGCAAAGTTGATGGCCTGCATTATTTTTCTGATAATTCAGCGAAAGATGGCGACCAGAGCTATGCTCGTCTGGGTTTTAAAGGCGAAACCCAAATTAACGATCAACTCACTGGCTACGGTCAATGGGAATACAATATTCAGGCAAACAACACCGAATCTTCAACAAACCAGTCATGGACCCGTCTGGCATTTGCCGGACTGAAATTTGCAGATTACGGTTCTTTCGATTACGGACGTAATTATGGCGTAATGTACGACATCGAAGGCTGGACTGATATGCTACCTGAATTTGGCGGTGACTCTTATACCAATGCAGACAACTTTATGACTGGTCGTGCCAATGGCGTCGCGACTTATCGTAATACTGATTTCTTCGGTCTGGTAAATGGTCTGAACTTCGCGGTGCAGTATCAAGGTAACAACGAAGGTGCCAGTAATGGTCAGGAAGGCACCAACAACGGACGTGATGTTCGCCATGAAAACGGTGACGGCTGGGGTCTTTCCACAACATATGATTTAGGCATGGGCTTTAGCGCTGGTGCGGCATACACCTCTTCTGACCGCACCAATGACCAGGTTAACCATACTGCGGCGGGTGGTGATAAAGCAGACGCGTGGACTGCTGGGCTAAAATACGATGCTAACAATATTTACCTGGCAACCATGTATTCAGAAACGCGTAATATGACCCCGTTTGGCGACAGCGATTATGCTGTTGCAAACAAAACCCAGAACTTTGAAGTCACTGCACAGTACCAGTTTGATTTTGGTCTGCGTCCGGCAGTCTCTTTCCTGATGTCTAAAGGCCGTGACCTGCACGCTGCCGGTGGTGCAGACAACCCGGCAGGTGTTGATGATAAAGATCTGGTTAAATACGCCGATGTTGGCGCGACTTACTATTTCAATAAAAACATGTCCACCTATGTTGACTATAAAATCAACCTGTTGGATGAAGATGACAGTTTCTACGCTGCCAACGGCATCTCTACCGATGATATCGTCGCTTTAGGTCTGGTTTATCAGTTCTAAATCCCCCTGCCCGCTGTTTTGGCGGGCTTTTTCTGCTTATTCTTCCTCCTTTGATCTAAATTAAAAATGTGAACTCCGTCATTACACAAAAAGTGTCATCTGGCGTTACACTTTATGCGGATACTAAAACAGGAGGTTTTATGAACAGAACGATTCTTGTCCCTATCGATATTTCCGATTCAGAATTAACTCAACGCGTGATTAGCCACGTTGAGGCAGAGGCAAAGATTGATGATGCAGAGGTTCATTTCCTGACGGTAATACCTTCGCTGCCCTACTATGCCTCTCTGGGTTTAGCGTATTCCGCAGAATTACCGGCAATGGATGACCTGAAAGCGGAAGCCAAATCGCAACTGGAAGAGATCATTAAAAAATTTAAACTGCCAACCGACAGAGTGCATGTCCATGTTGAGGAAGGCTCGCCCAAAGACCGCATTCTGGAATTGGCGAAGAAGATCCCCGCTCATATGATCATCATTGCTTCCCATCGACCGGATATCACCACTTATCTGCTCGGTTCTAACGCCGCAGCTGTAGTGCGTCACGCAGAGTGCTCCGTGCTGGTTGTGCGCTGACACTAACGCCCGCACATTGCTGCGGGCTTTTTGATTCATTTCGCAAATGTGCTGACATTTTCCCCTCTAATCATTACAATTTAAATTTATGAATTATGCATTGATAATCGCTATTATAATATCGTTCCCCTGTGCATTATTATCAGTTTTTCTGGTATTAAAAGGCTGGGCGCTAATAGGAGATGCAATGAGCCACGCAATGTTTCCTGGCATAGTTCTATGCCTGGATTATAGGTATGCCGCTGGGAATTGGTGCATTTATTGTAGGACTGTCTTGTGCAATTGCAACTGGCTATCTGAAAGATAATAGCATCATAAAGAAAGATACCATTATAGGTATCGTTTTTTCAGGAATTTTTGTCTTGACTATCAACAGGCACAAGTCAGCGGATTACAGATATCATTATTACATTACGGTTTACTCTGCATGGTATCGCCTACCATTTTTGCCACATGAAAAGCAGTCGGAATTATTCTGTCTATATACTATTAATAGCTCCAGGGTCTATTGCTGTCCTCATCACGCATCGCTTTCATAAGGCATTACTTATCGCCGTAACGATATCAATAACAATATCAGGCGTATGGTTATTATATTTTCTCGACAGAGCCCCAGCGCCGACAATCGTCCTCTTATTTGCTGTAGCATTTCTTTTCGCGCTTATAATAATCAATTTTCGGAAACAATAATCTCAACAGTAGAATAAAGAGGCAAATCAATCATTACATATATAAGATGGTGCTAATATTGCACCGCCTTTAAATTGAACTTTATCCTTTCACCCTTACACAATTTAAGGAATGCAGATGACTATTTTATCAGCACCCAGCCTTTTTCCTGGTAATCGAAAACTTGAAAATCATTAACTCTAAGAAATTCTGCCAAATCGTTGAAATTACTTTAAATTAGACTCGAACAAATCAATCCCTGATGGGGCTTTTACTTATCAATTTAATCGGGTAGATATCGACCTCCATCTGCCCGCCTCAGATTCGTACCTGGTGGAGGTCTTTTTTCGTTACCTCTTTCCCCCTTTAGTTCAGTATAAAATCATCAAACTAATGCTGTTCACACTATTTACCTCCAGCATTCTATATAAATAATAGAAATAAAAACCCCAATACATAGTGCATTGGCATGACCAAACATCAATGCCATTATACTCGCCTCTGTTAAATACTCGCTAGTTAATATGATAGGCACGCATGATATAACAATCCATATGCTAATACATAAATACACCAGTATTTTTCTCATAGTCAGTCCCTGTGATTAACAATCAAGGCATAGTTAAGCATATTTCACATTCAAACGTAAACATTATTAATAACATTATGTCAATCGAACTGACATCACGATTCAAGCCCTCTTCAGACTGAAGGTTAGAGCAGCGTAGAACATTTCAAAACAATACACTAAAAAAATACTTGAACAAAAAACTTAATTCTTTTTTATTGTGAACTTTAGTAATTTTGTCATGCAACTCTTTATTACATTTAGGCCTATCTTATTTCATGGCAACGCAGATACAGGACCATTTCTTGTGCTATGGATAAGTAATAAGCTAGTTACATCTTATTAAGAGAACCATTTTTACATATCAAGATATCATCACCACCCACAATGAATTAAGTATTTTTCTTATTCTTTAGATTAGATACGTAATGAATCCCTAACTCCATTCGGGTGTCATGGTTCTTTCATTTGAAATACATTCATATCCAATGTAATATTTCCATGCGCAAATATAACCACCAACCATACCCATCATTTATTACAGAGAATTATTTTATTCACCGAAAAGTTTCACAAAATATCCCCTGATAGAAAACTAAAAAACACTGCATAATATCGCTATTCTGGCACTTGCGAAAAATTATATTCTGCACTTGTTGTAGCGTTCTATTTCTCCGCCTGGCAACGAATGCACAATGTCCGCCACAGTTTCTGTTCTAATTTCTTCCTGTGTTACCGCATCCTGTACGGGTAGCGCAACACCAGCATGCTAAGCAAGGCTTTCCCATCAGATTTCACTACGACTATTTGGGAGCGAGATGGAATGCAGCAGTAAAACGTGCTGGTATTCGCCGCCGTAATCCGTACCATACGCGACATACTTTTGCCTGCTGGCTGTTGACGGCAGGAGCGAACCCGGCATTTATAGCCAGCCAGATGGGGCATGAAACTGCGCAGATGGTGTATGAAATTTACGGTATGTGGATTGATGACATGAACGACGAACAGGTAGCCATGTTGAATGCGCGGTTATCGTAGTTGCAAAGTTTGCCCTCAATATGCCCCATTTAGTACCAGAGAACTGAAATAATGCAAGAAAATCAACAAATTACAAAGAAAGAACAATACAACCTGAACAAATTACAAAAACGTCTGCGTCGTAACGTGGGCGAAGCCATTGCTGACTTCAATATGATTGAAGAAGGCGATCGCATCATGGTTTGCCTCTCTGGGGGTAAAGACAGCTATACCATGCTGGAGATTCTGCGCAATTTGCAGCAAAGCGCGCCAATCAATTTTTCGCTGGTGGCTGTTAACCTCGATCAAAAGCAACCGGGCTTCCCGGAACACGTTCTGCCCGAGTATCTTGAAACGCTGGGCGTTGAGTACAAGATTGTTGAAGAGAACACTTACGGTATCGTGAAAGAGAAGATTCCGGAGGGCAAAACCACTTGCTCACTGTGTTCTCGTCTTCGTCGCGGTATCCTTTATCGCACCGCAACGGAACTGGGGGCGACGAAGATCGCGCTGGGTCACCATCGTGACGATATCCTGCAAACGCTGTTCTTAAATATGTTCTACGGTGGCAAGATGAAAGGTATGCCTCCGAAACTGATGAGCGATGATGGCAAACATATCGTGATTCGTCCGCTGGCCTACTGCCGCGAGAAAGATATTCAGCGCTTTGCCGATGCAAAAGCGTTCCCGATTATTCCGTGCAACCTGTGCGGTTCTCAGCCTAACCTGCAACGTCAGGTAATTGCTGACATGTTGCGTGACTGGGATAAACGTTATCCGGGGCGTATCGAGACGATGTTCAGCGCAATGCAGAATGTGGTGCCGTCGCATCTGTGCGATACCAACCTGTTCGATTTCAAAGGCATTACCCACGGTTCTGAAGTGGTTAACGGGGGTGATCTGGCGTTTGATCGCGAAGAGATCCCACTACAACCAGCGGGCTGGCAGCCTGAAGAAGATGAAAATCAGTTGGATGAGTTACGGCTGAATGTGGTTGAAGTGAAATAACCCGGATAGCGCCCGATGCGCAAGCGTATCGGGCTACTCTTATGGAGGCCGGATAAGACGCGGCCAGCGTCACATCCGGCAATCCCGAAGAAGATGTTTACTCTTGCACCCTGCAATTCAACATTTCATTATTTTAATAACCGCACCCGGCACGTTTTTCCTTTAATCTTCCCGCCCTGTAGCTGTTTCCATGCTTTATGAGCAACAGCCTGACGCACCGCGACATAAACATGCGCCGGATGCACGGCGATTTTGCCAATATCTGCGCCATCAAGCCCGATGTCTCCTGTCAGCGCACCTAATACATCACCCGGGCGCATTTTGGCTTTTTTCCCGCCATCGATACACAACGTTGCCATTTCTGCTTCCAGCGGCACAATGGAACTATTCGCTGGCGGCGTTTGCCAGTTAAGTTTTATCTGCAACATGTCAGAAATGATATTGGCCCGCTGTGCTTCTTCCGGGGCACAGAAACTGATCGCCAGACCGCTATTTCCTGCACGAGCTGTACGACCGATGCGATGTACATGAACTTCAGGGTCCCACGCCAGCTCAAAGTTCACCACCAGCTCAAGCGATTTTATATCCAGACCACGCGCAGCAACATCAGTCGCGACCAGTACACGGGCGCTACCGTTAGCAAAACGTACCAGGGTCTGATCGCGATCGCGTTGCTCCAGATCGCCGTGTAACGACAATGCACTATGCCCTACTTCATTCAGCGCGTCGCAGACAGACTGGCAATCTTTTTTGGTATTGCAAAACACCACGCAAGAGGATGGCTGATGCAAGCTTAATAACCGTTGCAACAGAGGAATTTTGCCTTTGCTGGATGTCTCATAAAATTGTTGTTCAATAGGTGGCAGAGCATCTGTTGAGTCAATTTCAATCGCTAAAGGATCGCGTTGCACTCTTCCGCTGATTGCGGCAATGGCTTCCGGCCAGGTTGCCGAAAACAGAAGTGTCTGCCGAGATGCTGGCGCAAAACAGATGACATCATCAATGGCGTCGCTAAATCCCATATCCAGCATGCGGTCGGCCTCATCCATCACCAGCGTATTCAACGCATCCAGTGATACAGTGCCTTTTTGCAGGTGATCCAGCAAACGGCCCGGCGTTGCCACGATAATATGCGGCGCATGTTGCAACGAATCACGCTGCATACCGAACGGTTGACCACCGCACAACGTCAAAATTTTGGTATTTGGCAGAAAACGCGCCAGCCGACGCAATTCACCTGCCACCTGATCCGCCAGTTCACGCGTAGGACACAGCACTAAAGCCTGGGTTTGAAATAGCGACACATCAATTTGCTGTAACAAGCCGAGGCCAAAAGCCGCCGTTTTGCCGCTGCCGGTTTTCGCCTGCACGCGAACATCTTTTCCGGCAAGGATCGCCGGAAGCGCGGCGGCCTGCACCGGCGTCATGGTTAAATAACCCAACTCATTAAGGTTTGTGAGTTGGGCGGGAGGCAAAACATTCAGGGTAGAAAAAGCGGTCACAATCTATTCTCGTGGTCATCGACGCAAAGTCAGCAGGCGCGTATCCTCGCAGATCTATGCTCACGATGCGACAATTTAATCGGTTCTTCATCGGGTGGTGGGTCAGGCATGGGTTGCGGGCGAGGGATCGGATCGGGTACTGGAACAGGATCGCCAGGAATCGGTTCAGGGACAGGAATTTGCAAATAAATAAGTGTCGTCATATTTCCCTCCGGTCATTGGGTGGACTCTTAAAGGGTAGACGCTGATAAATAACAGGCAAAAAAAAGCCGACTCATCAAAGTCGGCGTCGTACGAATCAATTGTGCTATGCAGTAATTCAAAAAAGGAAGTAAGACAATATGGAGCGCAACGCCCAACACCACCAATAAGAACAACTAACAGAATACAAAAAATTGAAAATCCGAATTGCCATCCACCGCCAGGGATCCCACCAAGGTTGACGCCAAATAACCCTGTCAGAAACGTACTGGGTAAAAAGACCATTGCCATCAACGACATTGTATAGGTACGACGAGCTAAATTTTCCTGCATCACCTGAGCGATTTCATCCGCCATCACGCCAGTCCGTGCTATACAGGCGTCGATTTCGTCAAGACCGCGCCCAAGGCGATCGGCAATATCCTGCATCCGACGGCGTTGGTCATCGCTCATCCACGGCAAACGTTCACTGGCAAGACGAGCATAAACATCACGTTGCGGTGCCATATAGCGACGCATCACAATTAATTGTTTGCGCAGCAGAGCCAGGAATCCACGCGGTGGAATTTGCTGATCGAGAAGATTATCTTCGAGGTCGATAATTTTATCGTGCAGCTGCTCGATAAATTCGCTGGAATGATCGGTCAACGCATCGCACACATCCACCAGCCACCCCCCGCAATCGGTCGGACCAGTGCCCTCTTCCAGATCGCTCACCACATCGTCCAACGCCAGCACTTTGCGTTGTCGGGTCGAAACAATTAATCGCCCATCCATGTATACACGCATGGCGACCAGCTGATCGGGGCGTTCATCGGTGCTGCCGTTTATACAGCGCAATGTAATCAGCGTGCCTTCACCGAGACGGCTGACTCGGGGCCGTGTGCTCTCGCCCGCCAGCGCATCACGTACGTTATTGGGAAGCAGCGGTGTTGTCGCCAGCCATTGGGCGCTATCATGGTGTACATAATTAAGGTGGAGCCAGCAGGGATGCGCTTCATCAATCACATCTGTATTTTCCAGCGGTTTAACGCCGCCTCTACCATCCAGCATCCAGGCAAATACTGCATCCGGGACATTAACGTCCGATCCCTTAATCGCTTCCACAGTGCCTCCATCATCAACGCATTATTTTGTAGTCTAGCCTTCTGGCCCTGTTACGCAACATCTCATCACCCCATTACCCTGAAATGATTAATAAAATTCTGTCTAAATTGAATACAAAAAGCAAAATGCTTTTCCGTATACAAACCGTGTGAAGTGTTAAATAGCGTCTATCATTATCAGAATTATCTGATCATATGACGTGGCTTTTTTGCGATCGGATAGCAACAAAAATTGATAAAAATAATGGGATCTCAATGATTACACACAACTTCAATACCCTGGACTTACTCACCAGTCCTGTCTGGATCGTTTCGCCCTTTGAGGAACAGTTAATTTATGCCAACAGCGCGGCGCGACTGTTGATGCAAGACCTCACGTTTAGTCAGCTACGAACCGGTCCCTATTCCGTCTCCTCACAAAAAGAACTGCCGAAATACCTCTCCGATCTGCAAAATCAACACGATATTATCGAAATCCTCACCGTTCAGCGTAAAGAAGAGGAAACAGCATTAAGCTGTCGGCTTGTTTTGCGAGAGCTGACAGAAACAGAACCGGTGATTATTTTCGAAGGTATCGAAGCACCGGCAACGCTGGGTTTAAAAGCCAGTCGCTCGGCAAATTATCAGCGCAAAAAACAAGGTTTTTATGCGCGCTTTTTTCTGACTAACTCTGCACCAATGTTGTTGATTGACCCCTCACGAGATGGCCAAATCGTCGATGCTAACCTCGCCGCGCTCAATTTCTATGGTTATAACCATGAAACGATGTGCCAGAAACATACCTGGGAAATTAATATGCTCGGGCGTCGCGTCATGCCTATCATGCATGAAATCTCGCATTTACCCGGTGGTCATAAACCTTTGAATTTTGTTCATAAACTGGCGGATGGTTCGACTCGTCATGTGCAGACCTATGCCGGGCCGATTGAAATTTATGGCGACAAGCTCATGTTATGTATTGTGCATGATATTACTGAGCAAAAACGGCTGGAGGAGCAGCTGGAACATGCTGCCCACCATGATGCGATGACCGGATTACTGAATCGGCGACAGTTTTATCACATTACCGAGCCAGGCCAAATGCAGCACCTCGCCATCGCTCAGGATTACAGCTTGTTGCTCATCGACACCGATCGTTTTAAACACATTAACGATCTCTATGGGCATTCTAAAGGTGATGAGGTGTTATGCGCCCTTGCCCGCACTCTCGAAAGTTGCGCTCGCAAAGGCGATTTGGTGTTTCGTTGGGGAGGCGAAGAGTTTGTCTTATTGCTACCAAGAACCCCACTGGATACCGCGCTTTCGCTGGCTGAAACTATCCGCGTAAGCGTGGCAAAAGTGAGTATTTCGGGCTTACCACGCTTTACTGTCAGCATTGGTGTGGCGCATCACGAAGGAAATGAAAGCATCGATGAACTGTTTAAACGCGTTGATGATGCTTTGTATCGAGCGAAAAATGATGGACGCAACCGCGTGCTGGCGGCATAAGCCGCGGATGCGTCTCGTGATCAACGACTGCGCTTAGCGTGGCGCTCCCAGTTTTCTTGCTTCGCCTGCGCTGTTTTACGTAGTGCGACGTAACACGCCCCGCTGCCGCCATGATGCGGTAGCGCGGTGCAATATGCCTGAACATCATCAAATTCGGTCAGCCAGCGCGCCACATAGCTGCGGACAATATTGGCATGCGATTTATCATCCCGTCCTTTGCCATGAATAATCAGCACGTTACGCAAACCATCCGCCAGGGCTTGTTGAATGAAACTGAACATCATTTTGCGGCACTCTTCCACCGGCTGGCGCAAAAGATTCAGGCTCGCCTGTTGCGGATATTTACCACTGCGCAGCTTATCCAGCACCCCATGTTGCAACCCTTCCCGCCGAAACTCCAGCGGCTGACTTAGCGGGATGATGTCGAGAAATCCAGTGGTGAGGAAATTATCAAGTTGCAGCGTGTCGATACGCTGCGGCGCACGTTGGTTACGCGTTGGATGCCAGTGAACATCTGTAGCACGTTTCAGCGGCTGGACATCTTCCATGGCGTCAAGAAACAGCGATTTGTCGTCAAGGTTCATGTAACCTCCTATGCACCTTCACACGTCGTGATTCAGACGGGTTAATTGTTCATACTTACTGCATCGTTCCCTTCACAGATTGAAACAATACTCTACTTCATACCTGTGAGTATCTGCGCAGGCGGAGCATTTTATACTAGCCTGTTAGCAGTATCGAACAGTTTAGCCCGAGTTTAATTCAGCACAGGCTCCGATCAGGATGATTTATTCATAGCAGGAACCAACAAAAATGCGATAAATAACAGACCACTGATTAGCAGAAAGGTATCCGAAAATGCCATAGTTTGCGCCTCCCTCAGCATCAATTGACTCAATAATTTGGTTGAAGCCAGTATTTCCGATGTCTGGTCACTTCCACTGCGATTAAAAAACAAAGCACTTCTGGAAATGAAGTCATTCACCGTATGGGGAACAGAAACCATTTTTTCACCCATTCTCGAAAAATGAAAATTAGTTCGATTATTGAGAATAGAGCCACACAGGGCAATACCAATTGCGCCCCCAAGATTACGTGTTAAATTAAATACACCAGAGGCTAACTTCAGCCGTTCTTTTGGAATTCCCCCCAGCGTTAATGTTACGATGGGGGCCATCGCAAACTGCTGCGAAATCCCTCTAATCTGGCGACATTTGCACGATAATCCCGATCATCGAGACGCAGGATAATATCGCCTTTTTTTACACTCTGATTATCGCGCACCTCTATAGCAGAAATATAACCAGAAACTTTACTTGCCACCGTGGTGATATTACCACCAATGTAAGTATCATCCGTCGTCTGTATAAATCTTCCTTTGCTTACCCACCAGATAAAAAAGACAACGCCAGCCAAAAGAATACCGATCGCTACCACCCCAATAAGCTGTTTTTTAGAAATTATCATCACTCTTTACACCGTATATATCCGGAAACTTGCATACGTCATATTTAAAATTTAACATGGCTTATTTGATGATTTCTGACAAAATACCTACTGTAAATGACAATCACACTGCAACCCAAAGCATCACATTATCGGACTGGATTCGGAACATCTGAATGGAGGCACAGTTCCCTGGCATAAACATCTCTATGCCCAGTTGCTTTACCCGGCTGAAGGAGTCGTTCGTATATGGGCTGGAGAAAGCGTCTGGCTAGTGCATGCCAGCAGCGCGCTTTGGCTGCCCCCACAAATGCCGCATAAGTTTGTTGCGACAGGCAACGTACTTTTAAAAACCGTACTGGTTTCAGAAGCGGAAAGTGAAACGCTGGGAAAAGTTTGCTTCATGACGGGTATTTCACCCCTGTTAAGAGAATTACTAATTGCAATTAACCAACTTCCACCGTCGCAAAGTACCACAGATAAACAACAGTTACGTTTTTCAGCCCTCGAGACACTGATACTTCAGGAAATAAAAATGGGGGTGAAAATGTCACTTGAACTCCCTTGGCCAAATGATGAGCGGCTACAGCAGCTTTGTGAGAATTTGCTAAACAACCAAGGGTATCTGCCAACACTGGATAATCTAGCGGATAAAATTAACGTCAGTAGCCGTACACTCATGCGCTTATTTGTTAAAGAGACGGGATTAACATTTCGCCACTGGGTTCAGCAAATGCACGTTATTTCTGCAGTGACGCTTCTTGATGATGGATATTCGTTGACCAAAATTGCCCATCGTCTGGGCTATGCCTCAGCTGAATCGTTCGGCAATATGTTTAAGCGTCGAACGGGCTACTCGCCCGGTAAATTTACTCGTCGATTAACGATGCATGATTATGCAATCACAAGACAAATGATTTAACTTATATTTTCGTGAAATCTGTCACTGAAGAAAATTGGCAACGGATGGGTAAAACCGTTATAACACTGTCACCGGTCACCAGGACCCCAGGCCGGATTTAAGACGAGGATGCACTGTTGTGTGTACTGTAGAGTCTGGTGGATGTCGACAGGCTCTATTTTTTTATTCATTTTTTAGCTCTGTAAATAACCACATTCTCGCCGGGATTGGGGAATGAGTGACGAGATCAGTGGTGTCTGGCGGCTATCACGCCACAGAATCAAATAACGGATAGCCTACGGTAAAATTTCGCTGACTGGAATTATCCCACCCTCGATCCATGTGATGGCTTGCCCTCATTTCTTCAGGCAGAAAAATCAAAAAATCGCTTTATGCTTAAATACTGCGACAAACCAGACGCGAAACCTGGTACTTACTTTTTGTTAGTATTAATCTTTTTGGTGGTATGGCTGCTGATGTTGCTGGCGTGGTATCTTGTTGGCTTGCCGATAGGTCCGGGTATTTACCCACGTTTGTCTTAAGAGAGAACGGATGCTGAGATTACTTGAAGAAAAAATTGCCACGCCACTGGGTCCACTGTGGGTGATTTGCGATGAGCAATTTCGCCTGCGGGCGGTTGAATGGGAAGAGTACAGCGAACGCATGGTGCAGCTGCTGGACATCCATTATCGCAAAGAAAGCTATGAGCGCATTTCTGCCACCAACCCAGGTGGTTTAAGCGACAAGCTTCGTGAATATTTCGCCGGTAATCTTAGCATTATTGATACGCTTCCCACTGCCACGGGGGGGACGCCATTTCAGCGCGAAGTCTGGAAAACACTGCGCACTATCCCCTGCGGGCAGGTAATGCATTATGGCCAACTGGCTGAACAATTAGGCCGCCTTGGCGCGGCGCGTGCCGTTGGTGCGGCAAACGGATCGAATCCCATCAGCATCGTCGTACCTTGCCATCGGGTTATTGGCCGAAACGGCACCATGACCGGATATGCAGGCGGAGTTCAGCGAAAAGAGTGGTTATTGCGCCACGAAGGTTATCTTTTGCTGTAAACATTAAACAATTTGTGCCAGCTTGTTCACACTTTTATGTAAAGTCACCCTTAACAACTTAAGGGTTTTCAAATAGATAGACATATATTTACATCTAATATCGGAATTCTCTGCTGTTAAGGTTTGCTTAGACTTACTTGCTCCCTAAAAAGATGTTAAAATTGACAAATATCAATTACGGCTTGAGCAGACCTATGATCCCGGAAAAGCGAATTATACGGCGCATAAATCGCTTTATGCCATCCGCTCCGGTACGATTAAAAGTTATACCATCACTGAGCAAGGCGACGAGCAAATCACTGGTTTCCATTTAGCAGGCGATCTGGTGGGATTTGATGCCATCGGCAGCGGTCATCACCCGAGTTTCGCGCAGGCGCTGGAAACCTCGATGGTATGTGAAATCCCGTTCGAAACGCTGGACGATTTGTCTGGTAAAATGCCGAATCTGCGTCAGCAGATGATGCGTCTGATGAGCGGTGAAATCAAAGGCGATCAGGACATGATCCTGCTGTTGTCGAAGAAAAATGCCGAGGAACGTCTGGCTGCATTCATCTACAACCTGTCCCGTCGTTTTGCCCAACGCGGCTTCTCCCCTCGTGAATTCCGCCTGACGATGACTCGTGGTGATATCGGTAACTATCTGGGCCTGACGGTTGAAACCATCAGCCGTCTGCTGGGTCGCTTCCAGAAAAGCGGTATGCTGGCAGTCAAAGGTAAATACATCACTATCGAAAATAACGATGCGCTGGCCCAGCTTGCTGGTCACACGCGTAACGTTGCCTGATTCTTCCGCATAACTCACTATCCTTCTGTCATATCATTAAATTTTTCTGATTTATTGATCTGACAGAAGGTTCATCACTGTTTCATTCACCAGATATGGGTTAATCTTTTAATTACAAACTGCGTTGACAGTTGTTGTAAGGAGACCCTGTATGGCTATGTATCAGAACATGCTCGTTGTTATCGATCCTAACCAGGACGACCAACCAGCATTGCGGCGAGCTGTTTATTTACATCAACGGATTGGTGGCAAAATTAAAGCCTTTTTGCCGATCTATGACTTCTCATACGAAATGACCACCCTGCTCTCTCCGGACGAACGTACCGCTATGCGTCAGGGCGTCATCAGCCAGCGTACAGCCTGGATCCACGAGCAGGCAAAATATTATCTCAATGCTGGCGTTCCCATTGAAATTAAAGTGGTCTGGCATAACCGTCCTTTCGAAGCCATCATTCAGGAAGTGATCAGCGGCGGGCACGATTTGGTGCTAAAAATGGCGCACCAACATGACCGTCTGGAAGCGGTGATTTTTACGCCAACGGACTGGCATCTGTTACGCAAATGCCCAAGCCCGGTGTGGATGGTGAAAGACCAGCCGTGGCCGGAAGGGGGTAAGGCGCTGGTGGCGGTGAATCTCGCCAGTGAAGAGCCGTACCATAATGCGCTCAATGAAAAACTGGTCAAAGAGACGATCGAACTGGCAGAACAAGTCAACCATACCGAAGTTCATCTGGTTGGCGCTTATCCGGTAACGCCAATTAATATCGCGATTGAACTGCCGGAATTTGACCCGAGCGTTTATAACGATGCCATTCGTGGGCAACATTTGCTGGCAATGAAAGCTCTGCGGCAGAAATTCGGCATTAATGAAAACATGACGCACGTAGAAAAAGGTCTGCCAGAAGAGGTGATTCCTGATTTGGCGGAGCATTTACAGGCGGGGATTGTGGTTCTGGGCACGGTCGGACGCACCGGTATTTCAGCAGCATTCCTCGGCAACACGGCGGAACAGGTGATTGATCATCTTCGCTGCGACCTGCTGGTCATTAAACCTGACCAGTATCAGACACCCGTTGAACTGGATGACGAAGAAGACGATTAACGACTCTTCAATAACTGACAAGGCCCGAGTTATCGGGCCTATTTTTTACTTACTGCTCTTCGCCGCCAAGGAAATAAATTCCCAACGGGATTGCCAGCAACACAGTAAAGACCAGGCTATAAACAAAAATCATCGATGACTGAATCACATACATTGATGTCGTCCACTCAGACAGCGGAATATTGTACTGTTCTATAACGCCGCCGATGGTCGCGCGAGTCACAACCGACGCCGCAATAATGAAAACCGCCAACAAACCAAAGAGAAATTTCTTCCCTTTCGCTGACTTCAGTTTCGCCATAATCATGATGTAATCCTTGTGCAGACAAATTTCTTGTTACCTAAACGTAACAATACCATGACATTTTACCGTTGTCTGCTCTGAAAATCTCACCTCTTAGCTGGATTTACAATCAACGCATTGATTAGTTAGCTAATGTTGCTACTTCCTTCCCTGACTATTGATGATCTGAATGAATTGTCGCGGTAAAATAGTCCCGCCAGGGGTTTCCGGCATGACGACAATTATCTGGAGGAGCCTGATAAAACAATGATCGCTGAACTGTTTACAAATAATGCGCTTAATCTGGTCATTATTTTCGGTAGCTGCGCAGCATTGATTCTGATGAGCTTTTGGTTTCGCCGTGGAAATCGTAAAAGAAAAGGATTTTTATTCCATGCGGTGCAATTTTTAATCTACACCATAATTATTAGTGCTGTTGGTAGCATCATTAACTATGTTATAGAAAACTATAAACTCAAATTTATCACCCCAGGCGTTATCGATTTTATCTGTACGTCCCTGATTGCGGTTATTCTGACGATTAAGCTATTTCTGCTGATTAATCAGTTTGAAAAACAGCAGATTAAAAAAGGTCGCGATATCACCAGTGCGCGGATCATGTCGCGCATTATCAAAATCACCATTATTGTGGTGCTTGTTCTGCTTTATGGCGAACATTTCGGCATGAGCCTTTCTGGCTTGTTGACCTTTGGTGGTATTGGTGGTCTGGCTGTCGGTATGGCCGGTAAAGATATTCTGAGTAACTTCTTTTCCGGGATTATGCTCTATTTCGACCGTCCTTTCAGTATTGGCGACTGGATCCGTTCACCGGACAGAAATATCGAAGGTACAGTAGCGGAAATTGGCTGGCGAATTACCAAAATTAAGACCTTTGATAATCGTCCATTGTACGTACCGAACTCGCTGTTTTCGTCGATCAGCGTAGAAAATCCTGGACGAATGACCAACCGGCGCATTACCACGACCATTGGTTTACGTTATGAGGATGCGGCAAAAGTGGGCGTTATTGTCGAAGCCGTACGTGAGATGCTGAAAAATCACCCGGCCATCGACCAGCGACAAACCTTACTGGTTTATTTCAACCAGTTTGCTGATTCGTCATTAAATATTATGGTTTATTGCTTTACCAAAACCACGGTATGGGCTGAGTGGCTTGCTGCACAGCAAGACGTTTATTTGAAGATTATCGATATTGTACAGTCACACGGCGCGGACTTTGCCTTCCCCAGCCAGACGCTGTATATGGATAACATTACACCGCCGGACCAGGGTCGCTAAATCAGACATCACTGGCGTTATCCACAAGGGTAACGCCAGTTCCCATCACATTAATGCTTCACAATATACATAGTCCGACTGTACGCCACATCTTCAGGGTTATTAATGGGATAACCTTTCAGCCACGGCTTGATTAATCGTCCATTGGTATATTGATAAATTGGTGCAATCGGTGCTTGCTCCATGAGGATTTTTTCTGCCGCGTTGTAATCGGCATTACGCGCTTTAACGGTATTTTCCGTCGATGCCTGGGCCAGAACTTTGTCATATGCCGGATTGTTAAAGCGTGAAATATTCCCGGAATGCGTTGACGTTAATAATGTCAGGAAAGTGGAGGGTTCATTATAATCCCCTACCCACGAGGCGCGGATAACATCAAAATTGCCGGTATTACGGCTATCGATATAGGTTTTCCATTCCTGGTTTTGCAATTTAACATCTACGCCCAGGTTCTTTTTCCACATCGATGCTACAGCAATCGCAATTTTTTGATGGTTTTCTGAAGTGTTATACAAAAGCGTCAGCTTCAGCGGTTTTTGCGGACCATAACCAGCGGCGCTCAACAAAGTTTTTGCCTGCGCATTCAGTTCTTCCTGACTCATTTGTTCAAACGGCGAAGGTTCCGGCGTAAATCCCGCGGTAACATCTGGTGTAAAATGCCACGCTGGCTTTTCGCCCGTCCCCAACACTTTTTCGGTCATCAGGCGGCGATCTATCGTCATACTTAATGCCAGGCGAACGCGCTGATCTGCCGTCGGCCCTTTTTGCGTGTTAAACGCATAATAATAGGTCCCGAGCTGCGGCGGCGTATAAACCTGCCCCGGAATATCCTTCAACAGCTTCTGATACATATTTTTCGGGAAGGATTCGGTGATATCAATATCCCCCGCGAGAAAACGCTTAGTGGCTGCGGATTCCTGATTAATTGGCAGGAAGGTCACTTTTTGCAGTACCGTTTTGGCGTTATCCCAATAATGGGTATTCGGCACCACGACCAGTTTTTCATTGACTACGCGCTCTTTAAGAACATAAGCGCCATTGCCGATCAGATTTCCGGGTTTCGTCCACTCTTTACTGCTTTCTACGTTGGCTTTTTGCACCGGGAAGAAGGCAAAGTTAGCGGTTAAATTCACAAACCACGGCAATGGTTTATCAAGCTGGATTTTCAAAGTATGGGCATCAACTGCGGTGACGCCAAGCTGGTCAGGCGCGGCTTTACCATCAATAATCGCCTGTGCGTTGTTGATTCCCGCCAGCGCGGCAAACCATGCAAATGGCGATAGCGTTTTCGGGTCCACCAGACGTTGCCAGCTGTAGACAAAATCTTGCGCCGTTACCGGTGTGCCATCCGCCCATTTTGCGTTATCGCGCAGGGTAAAAGTCCAGATACGGTTGTCATTACTTTTCCACTGAGTCGCAACGCCGGGGACAATCTCCCCTTTCTCGTTCTGATTCACCAGTCCTTCAAACAGATCGCGAATGACCTGAATCTCCGGCAGGCCCACGGCTTTAGCGGGATCCAGCGACGCTGGCTCATCTTTAATGTGGCGCACCAGCTCCTGCTTCTCTGCCAGTACTGTGCCGCTCGGAACTTCAGCAGCATACGAAAGAGAAATGCTGCTGACCAACAGCGCACAACACGTGACTGAAACAGAGTGCTTCATAAGTTTCCCTCTAACCGACATTAAAATTGATGCGTAATTATTTGTTTCGCCTTAAAGAAATGCAAACAACTTCCATCAAAAAAGTGACAAAGGAAGCATCAAATGTTTTAAGTATCAATATATCAAATCAGATTTAGTGTAAATAATAGTCTCCAAAATGCGGTAAAGCACATAGAACTCCGAACACTACGTTCGGGCTTCGCACGTTCAAACCCGTTTTCGGTATCATAATCAGCATCTGTCGCCATTGTGCGAAGAATAAAAAATAACCAAAACGTTGAAAGGAACTGAGAATACGTTAAGAGAAGAATTAAATTAATGTATCAGCAAGTAGTGCTAAACAGCACCTTTATACTTCAGCCTATCTATAAATAATGAGAATGCCGAGCCAGCATGTCGACGGTGTGGATAGTACAGGTGATAACCGGGTAAATCTGGTGTGAATTTATCCAAAACACGTATCAGTTTTTTTCCTTTAATAGCCCGCTCAACCTGATCATAAGGTAGATACGCCAATCCATGCCCATCAATTGCAGCATCAATGATCAGGTCTATCGTATTCAGTAAAAGCTGACCTTCCATGCGAACACGAACTTCACGTCCACCGCGTATTAATCTCCAGCGATTTGCTGTACCCGATGTGGGAAGATACAAATTAATTGCCTGATGATCTATTAATTGTGACACTGACGTTGGAGCACTTCGACGAGAAAAATAATCCGGTGAGCCAACAATAGCCATTGGTATGTCTGGCCCGATTCGAATGGCGATCATATCTTTATCCATCTCCCCACCCAGACGGACGCCTGCATCAAAACGTTCAGAAACGACATCGGTCAAACCATAATCAATGGTAAGCTGAATATCAATTTCAGGATGCGATTTCAGGAATGTGCGCATAGCTGGTAACAATATCGTTTTTGCTGCATGTTCTACAGTAGTAATACGTATTGTCCCGGATGGGCGGTTCTGCAGATCGCTCAGGGATGTCAGGGCAGAATCTATGTCATGCAACATAGGGCCAAGAACAGACAAAAGATGCTCGCCCGCTTCAGTGGGTACAACGCTGCGCGTGGTTCGCGTCAGAAGCCGCAATCCCAATCGTTCTTCTATACGGCGCACTATCTGGCTTAAAGCTGACTGCGCCATGCTCAGGCGGGCTGCTGCGCGAGTGAAGCTACGCTCCTCTGCAACAACGACAAACGCCATCAGATCAGCGATTTCTTCACGCTTCATTCAGTATCTCCATACAATCTATTAATCATTTAAATGATAGGTCTAATCATGATTTTGGGTCTAATCAACTTAATGATCAATATCTATAGTGATATCACCAACCGTTAAAACGAACCGACAACTCCATGAGGAACGGAATGATGAATAATAAAGTCAGCTTCACTAACAGCAATAATCCAACCATCTCTTTGTCTGCAGTGATCTATTTCCCTCCAAAATTTGATGAAACCCGTCAGTATCCGGCAATTGTGGTATCTCACCCAGGTGGGGGCGTTAAAGAGCAAACGGCCGGAACCTATGCCGAAAAACTGGCGGAAAAGGGATTTGTCACTATTGCTTATGACGCATCTTATCAAGGTGAAAGCGGCGGCGAGCCGCGTCAGTTAGAAAACCCATACATTCGTACTGAAGACGTCAGTGCCGTGATTGATTACCTGACAACGCTTTCTTATGTCGACAATACCCGAATTGGTGCGATGGGAATTTGTGCCGGTGCAGGATATACAGCCAATGCTGCAATTCAGGATCGCCGCATCAAGGCCATCGGTACTGTTAGTGCGGTCAATATTGGTTCGATGTTCCGTAATGGTTGGGAAAACAATGTGAAATCTATTGATGCCCTACCATACGTTGACGCGGGTTCAAACGCCCGAACCAGCGATATTAGCAGCGGAGAATACGCCACTATGCCACTGGCACCAATGAAGGAGTCCGATGCGCCGAACGAAGAACTGCGTCAGGCCTGGGAATATTACCACACCCCTCGCGCGCAGTATCCAACAGCACCGGGTTACGCTACTTTGCGCAGCCTTAACCAGATTATTACCTATGATGCTTACCATATGGCGGAAGTGTACCTGACTCAGCCGATACAGATTGTGGCGGGCAGCCAGGCTGGGAGCAAATGGATGAGTGACGACCTGTACGATCGAGCATCAAGCCAGGATAAACGCTATCACATTGTTGAAGGCGCAAACCATATGGATCTTTATGATGGCAAAGTCTATATGGCTGAAGCAATTTCAGTATTAGCTCCGTTCTTTGAGGAAACTCTGTAATGAAACATATTCAAATCCGTAATAGTGATATGGCCTGGCATATTGCTGCCAATAATCTGGGAAAAGTTTCATGAAAAATGTACTGATTCTTGGTGCTGGCGGTCAGATAGCCCGCCATGTGATTAATCAACTGGCAGATAAACAAACCATTAAACAAACTTTATTTGCCCGTCAGCCAGCAAAAATCCACAAACCCTATCCAACTAATAGCAAGATTATTATGGGGGATGTACTGAATCATGCAGCACTGAAGCAGGCCATGCAGGGACAGGATGTTGTGTATGCCAACCTTACGGGGGAAGATTTAGATATTCAGGCAAATTCAGTGATCGCTGCGATGAAAGCCTGTGATGTTAAACGTCTGATCTTTGTTCTTTCCCTCGGTATTTATGATGAAGTTCCAGGAAAATTTGGCGAATGGAATAATGCAGTTATTGGTGAACCCCTAAAACCATTCCGCAGGGCTGCGGATGCAATTGAGGCTTCTGGACTGGAATATACAATTCTTCGCCCTGCCTGGCTGACTGATGAAGATATTATTGATTATGAGCTTACCTCACGCAATGAACCATTCAAAGGTACGATCGTATCACGTAAGAGTGTCGCAGCATTAATCACAGATATCATCGATAAACCTGAGAAACACATTGGTGAGAATATAGGCATCAATCAACCCGGGACTGATGGTGATAAGCCCTTCTTCATGTAAATCAATTATATAGCTACCATCGTACTGTACTATGTGCAGTACGATTTATTAAACTTATTAAGGTGAACTGATCAATCAGATGCGATTAACATGTGTAGAACCAGTAAGAATAAAATACGCCATGTATATAACATTACGACAATTCTAATATCTGCACATCAATGAAAATACAAACAACTTCCGGCAAAAAAGTGATACAAGATCGATGACATAGCGTTGAAGAAAAGGATTTGATAATCCGCAAAATTTGCACAACACTGCCTGTAATACTTCCTGAACCAGAGACGATCATGACCGTAACTCGCCCACGCGCCGAACGCGGCGCATTTCCGCCCGGAACAGAACATTACGGACGTTCATTATTGGGCGCGCCGTTAATCTGGTTTCCGGCCCCTGCAGCCAGTCACGAAAGTGGTTTGATTCTGGCTGGCACTCACGGTGATGAAAACTCTTCGATCGTCACGCTCTCCTGTGCTCTGCGGACTTTGACACCTTCTTTGCGCCGCCATCATGTGGTGCTGTGTGTGAATCCTGACGGCTGCCAGTTAGGGTTACGGGCCAATGCTAATGGTGTGGATTTAAACCGAAACTTTCCGGCAGCGAACTGGAAGGAAGGTGAAACAGTTTATCGCTGGAACAGCGCCGCTGAAGAACGTGATGTCGTTTTACTGACAGGTGACAAACCTGGCTCCGAACCTGAAACCCAGGCGCTGTGCCAGCTTATACACCGCATTCAACCTGCCTGGGTGGTCTCATTCCACGATCCGCTGGCCTGTATTGAAGATCCCAGACACAGCGAATTAGGTGAATGGCTGGCCCAGGCGTTTGAATTGCCTCTGGTAACCAGCGTCGGTTATGAAACGCCTGGCTCTTTCGGCAGTTGGTGTGCAGATCTCAACTTGCATTGCATCACCGCAGAGTTTCCACCCATCTCCTCCGACGAAGCCAGCGAAAAATATCTCTTTGCGATGGCAAACTTGCTGCGCTGGCATCCTAAAGATGCAATTCGCCCGTCGTGAACTGAAGCGCCGGTTCCACATCTACCGCCAGCCAGGTCGGTCCGTCAAGATCGGCGAAACTGACCTGCGGCACCAGCGGTAAAGCGGCGCTAATGGCACGAGAGGTACACAACATGCAGCCCAGCATCAGACGAAAACCTTGTGCACGCGCTTCAGTCGCCAGCGCCAGCGCTTCCGTCAGACCACCGGTTTTATCAAGCTTAATGTTAACCATCTCATAGCGCCCTTTCAGCGCCTTCAGATTGCTACGAGTATGACAACTTTCATCAGCACAAATCGGTAACGGATGAATAAAATTCTCCAGCGCCGCATCGTCCTGCGCAGGAAGCGGTTGTTCAAGCATCGCAACGCCTAAATCTGCCAATAGCTGGCAACGCGCCGCCAACCCTTCTGCACGCCAGGATTCATTTGCATCAACGATCAGCGTCGCATCGGGCACAGCTGTGCGAATTGCCACCATCCGCTCACTGATAAGATGGTTATCCAGCTTCACTTTCAGTAATTTCGCGCCTGCCTGCCAGAGTGTTGATGCACTATTGGCCATCTGATCAGGCGTACCGATGACTATCGTCTGTGCCGTGGTGACTGTCTCGGGAAGCGTTATGCCGATCAAATCAGCCAGCGATTGCTGCTGTTTTCGCGCCGCCAGATCCCACAATGCACAATCCAGCGCATTACGTGCTGCGCCGGCAGGGAGGATTTTTTGCAACTCCTCCCGTGTCAGCCCTTTCTCTAATTGCGGCACGACGCTCATAATTTGCGCCATTACCGAGGCATCACTTTCCCCATAACGCGGATACGGCGTGCATTCGCCGGTGCCTTTAATACCTTCTTCTTCCAGTTCAACCACCACCACGCGCACTTCACTGCGACTTCCCCGAGCAATCACAAACGGGGTATGTAAGGGCCAGGCCTCCTCAAATACCTTAACGGTTCTCATCTTTACTCCTTGTTGTCGCGGTGGTCTGCGGATTAAGCGCAAATAGCGTTTGCTGTGTTATTGACAGTTAGCATAAACTAGGTGTGACGTTAACTATATGTAAACAGGAAAGATAATCATGTCACAAACCGTTCATTTCCAGGGCAACCCGGTTACAGTCGCCAATTCCATCCCGCAGGCGGGTAGCAAAGCGCAGACTTTTACTCTCGTGGCAAAAGATCTGTCTGACGTCACCCTCGGTCAGTTTGCGGGTAAACGCAAAGTGCTGAACATTTTCCCGAGTATTGATACCGGTGTTTGCGCCGCATCAGTACGTAAGTTTAACCAACTGGCAACCGAGATCGACAACACCGTTGTGCTGTGTATCTCTGCCGATCTGCCGTTCGCCCAGTCTCGTTTCTGCGGCGCAGAAGGTCTGAACAACGTTATCACCCTCTCCACTTTCCGTAACGCTGAATTCCTGCAAGCCTACGGTGTGGCAATTGCTGATGGCCCACTGAAAGGTCTGGCAGCGCGTGCCGTTGTGGTTATTGATGAAAATGACAATGTGATTTTCAGCCAGCTGGTGGATGAAATCACCACCGAGCCGGATTACGAAGCAGCTCTGGCTGTACTGAAAGCATAAGTTAATATGCCTGATGGTGTTGCACCATCAGGCATATTCACGCTTACTCTTCGTTCTTCTTCTGACTCAGACCATATTCCCGCAACTTATTGGCAATCGCGGTATGTGAAACGCCGAGACGTTTTGCCAGTTTGCGCGTGCTGGGATAATTGCGATAAAGCTGGGTTAATACCGAGCGTTCAAAACGGCTGGTGATTTCGTCCAGCGAACCTTCCATCGCATCTTCGCCCACGGCTACCGTTGCGGCGTCATAATCCGGCAACAAAATATCCTGTGGACGCAGCTCATAACCGTCCAGTTGTGTCAGTGCGCGATAGATAGCGTTCTTTAACTGCCGCACATTTCCCGGCCACGCATAACGCGTAAGTACAGTATTCAGATCAGCGGCCAGTTTCGGACGCGGCACGCCCTGCTCGTCGGCAAAGCGGGCGACGAACAACTCGGTTAACGGCATGATGTCCTGCGGACAGTCACGTAGCGGCGGCAGATTGAGCGTCAACACGTTCAGACGATAATAGAGATCTTCACGGAACACGCCTTTTTGCACCAGTTCGACCAGATTCTTCTGCGTAGCACAAATCACCCGCACATCGACATGCACCTCATGGTCTTCGCCAACCCGACGGAAGGTGCCATCATTAAGGAAACGCAGTAATTTCGCCTGCATCCGTGGTGACATCTCACCTATTTCATCCAACAGCACCGAACCACCGTTCGCCTGCTCAAAGAACCCTTTCTTCCCTTCCGGAGCATGACCAAACAGTTCACTCTCGACCGCATCTTCCGGTATAGACGCACAGTTCAGCGCCAGGTAAGGTTTGCTCGCTCTGGGGCTTGCCTGATGACAGGCATACGCAAAGAGATCTTTTCCGGTGCCGGTATCACCCGTAATCAGCAGTGGCGCGCTTAGCATCGCCAGTTTCTGCGCCTGTTCGACAACATGCTTCATTTTCGGGCTGACAGCGACAATTTGACTGAAGGCGCTGACATCCTGGGCGGCGACATTTTGCAACTGACGGCCCATACGAATCGTTGATCGCAGCATCACCACCGCACCGGTCAGGACGTGTTGATCATTTTCATCCTGAAGATAAACAGGCGTAATCTCCATCAGAAAATTCTGCCCATTAATAACGACATGCTCGTTATGCGAATCTTGCGGTTCGCTTTCCAGCCAGCGTAAAAAATTAAAGCCGTTAATCAATTGCGCGGCGGTATGGTTGCGCAGGCGATCCAATTTTTGCCCAAAAAGCTGACAGCTCGCCGGGTTCGCCATATCCACTTTGCTTTTCATATCGACAGAGAGCACAGGTTCAGGCAACGCCTCCAGTAACGCGCTCAACGCCAGATGCTCACGTTCGGAAGGCATCCACGGGACAGTACGCACATCGGTAACACCTGCAATACGGCGTATTTCGGCCATCAGACTGCTGAAACTCTCAAACTCCAGTTCAGCAAAATTGAGGTAGATTCGCCCAATGGGATCAATCTCAATACCGCGTAAATCAATGCCTCTTAGCACGAGTAGATCGAGTAATTCGCGGGTCAGACCGAGTCGGTCTTCACAAAAGACTTCCAGACGCATGGGAACCTTCACCTGAAAAAAGAACAATTAATATGATGATATGACACTATTTGAATAGCAGGAAGGTTTCTGTCAACAATCATTGACACAAAGACGGAAAAACGGGCACTTCGGCGTAAAGATATCCGGTCAGCACCCGATATTGCATTATTTTTCGCTGGGCGTTTTGCCTTTTTGCAGCGTCTCTTTCACCTGACCGATAAGCTGACGACGGAAATCCCCGAGGCGAGGTTTGTCATCGTCAATCCACGGCAGCGGGCGGCAAAGCTCCATAGCTTTAATCCCCAGTCGTGCCGTCAGAAGTCCAGCACCAATCCCCTGAGCTGCCCGGGTAGACAAACGCGCAGCGAGATCTTGCGACATCCAGTCCATCCCCACTTCGCGCACCAGTTCGCTGGCTCCGGCGAAAGCGATATTCAGCAATACCAGCTTAAACAGGCGCAAACGGCTGTAATATCCCAGTTCAATGCCATACAGCGTGGCGATGCGATTAATCAAACGCAGATTGCGCCAGGCGATAAATGCCATATCCACCAGCGCCAGCGGGCTGACCGCAATCATCAATGTTGATTCCGCTGCCGAACGGCTGATTTCGCGCCGCGCCTGGGCATCTAAAACTGGCTGGACCAAATGCGCATACAAACTGACCACTTCACGGTCGTTTTGCGTTTCATGGATTGAGGCATACCAGCGTTGCAGAGCCGGATGTGACTGATCGATGCCCGCCTGCTGCGCCAGTTTTTCGCAAAATGCGCGGCCTTTGCCGGTGCCATGGCTGTGCAATAAATCACGCGCTTCGTCGCGTTCATGGGCGCGCTGTCGCAAGCGCCATAAGCGCCGCCACTCTGTTACCACAGAACCTACGCCAGCGCCGATAATCAATGCCCCAGCGGCACATCCACCCAGCGCCACCCAGTCCTGGGTTTGCCAGGCGTTCATTGTCCACTGCACGCCCTGCCCGACAACGCTTGCGCCAAACAGAGCCAGCCCGCCCATCACCATTTTGCGCCACAGGCTGCGTTTCGGACGCAACGCTGCGTCCATCACCGCTTCAACTTGCCCCTCTTCTTCCTGCGCTTCATCGAGCGTGGCTGGGGCAAAATTTTGCGCCTGATTTTCGTCAAAGGTCTGCTGCGCCCTGAATTTTGGATTCTGATCGACCTCCAGTGGACCGTCGAAATCAATACGTGGTTTTAACGGTTCGGTCATCGCAATTTATCTCCTATTAAAAATTCCAGCGCAGCATCAAGACGAATATGCGGTAGCGGTTTGTCGACATCCATCACCTGCGGACGAAACGCCTCAAACTGGAAGCCTTGCTTATCCCAGAATGCCTGACCTGGCAAACGTGCGGGAACTTCGCCAGGATAAACAGTGAGCGGTGCGCCATCGCTGAGTCGATTACCGCGCAGCGCCGGGATTTTCTCACCGTTAACATCAATAATTCCGCTGGTGGTCGCCTGAACAGACGCCAGCCCCAGACAGTCCATACTGATCCCTTCGAACGCCGCATTTTGCCAGGCATCCTGAATCAGTTGTTGCAGCAATGAAACCATATTAGCGTGCTGATCGATGGTCACATGGTCCGCTTTAGTGGCAGCAAACAATAGCTTATCGATAACCGGCGAAAACAAACGCCGGAACAGGGTACGCTGCCCGTAGTGGAAACTTTGCATCAGCTGCGTCAGCGCCAGACGCATATCATTAAATGCCTGTGGCCCACTGTTGAGAGGTTGCAGGCAATCCACCAGCACAATCTGGCGGTCAAAGCGCAGAAAATGATTCTTATAGAACCCCTTCACCACTTTCTCGCAGTAATAATTAAACCGCTCGCGCAACATTCCGGCATTGGTGTGCTTATCGGCCTGCGCCAGTTTGGACTCGCCCCAGGCATCGACATCTGGCCATGGGAAGAATTGCAGCGCGGGCGCTCCTGCCATATCGCCAGGCAAAACAAAGCGTCCTGGCTGAATAAAGTGCAGCCCCTGCTGTTTGCAGTGATGGAGATAATCGGTCCACGCGGCGGCAATGTCTGCCAGCCGATTTTCGTCGGCAGGCGCTAGCGGGTCCAGCCCTTCGCACATCATTCGCCATTTCGCCGACCATTCGCCGCGCTGACCATTGAGTAAGCCCGTCATCTGGCGCGACCAGCTAAAATAGTCCTGTGCCAGCATCGGCAGGTCGAGCAGCCATTCGCCGGGATAATCCACAATCTCAAGATACAGCGTGGAGGTGTCCTTAAAGTGGCGCAGCAGCGAATCGTTCGATTTAAAACGTAACGCCAGGCGAATTTCACTGACGCCGCGCGTAGGCGTCGGCCAGGCGGGAGGATCGCCATATAACTGCGCCAACCCTTCATCATAGGTGAAGCGCGGAATGCCAAAGTCACGCTGGGGAATGCGTTTTACGCCCAGCAGGCGCTCTTCACGCACCGCACTTAAAAGCGGCAAACGTGCTCCGGCATGAATATTGAGCAACTGATTAACCATCGCGGTGATAAACGCTGTTTTGCCGCTGCGGCTAAGTCCGGTTACAGCGAGGCGCAGATGTCTGTCGACACCCCGATTCACCAGCGCATTGAGTTCATTTTTAAGTCGCTTCATTGCTGTCCTGTGCTGCTCTGAAGACCAGAAAAAAAAATCGTTCGTAAGGATATGAATGTGGGGGCCAGGCCATTGATTATCAACTACCCGTGTTGTCATCGACGGGCGAACTCCATAAGATGTGCAGCATTCACGTTCGGACGGAGTTCCTGACCTATGTCCCCTACTATTTATGATATTGCCAGGGTTGCAGGCGTATCAAAATCCACCGTATCACGCGTGCTGAATAAGCAAACCAATATCTCCCCGGAAGCGCGCGAAAAAGTGTTACGGGCCATTGAAGAATTACAGTATCAACCAAACAAGCTGGCCCGCGCGCTGACCTCTTCGGGTTTTGATGCCATTATGGTGATTTCTACCCGTTCGACCAAAACTACGGCGGGTAATCCGTTTTTCTCTGAAGTTTTGCATGCCATCACCGCCAAAGCGGAAGAAGAAGGTTTCGACGTGATATTACAAACGTCGCACAATCCGGCAGAAGATCTGCAAAAATGCGAAAGCAAAATTAAGCAGAAAATGATTAAAGGCATTATTATGCTAAGTTCGCCTGCTGATGAATCCTTCTTTGCACAACTCGACAAATACGAGATCCCGGTGGTGGTGATCGGTAAAGTTGAAGGTCAATACAGCCATGTTTATTCCGTCGATACCGATAATTATGGCGACAGTATTGCGCTAACCGATGCGTTAATTGAAAGCGGGCATAAGAATATTGCCTGCCTGCATGCGCCGCTTGATGTTCATGTTTCAGTGGATCGGGTAAATGGTTATAGGCAAAGCCTGGCTACGCATAATATTGCAGTGCGTGATGAATGGATTGTTGACGGCGGTTATACCCATGAGACAGCATTAAAAGCAGCACGGGAATTATTAAGCCAGTCACCGTTGCCTGAGGCAGTGTTTGCTACTGACAGCCTGAAATTAATGAGTATTTATCGTGCGGCGGCAGAGAAAAACATTGCTATTCCGCAGCAGTTAGCGGTGGTGGGTTATAGTAATGAAACGCTGTCGTTTATATTAACGCCTGCACCAGGCGGCATCGATGTTCCGACGCAGGAGTTAGGTCAACAAAGCTGCGAGTTATTATTCCAGCTAATTGCCGGAAAACCGTCACCACAAAATATTACCGTTGCTACGCATATGTCGTTGAAATAAATATATGCCGGATTTGGCGCTCGCCCCGCATCCGGCAATTTAGCACATTATCAGAACGAGTAATTCACCCCAACACCCGCATAATGGAATTTATCGCTGTCGCCTTCGTCGTGATCCTGCCACTCAAACGCGTATTCCAGCGAAACGGAAAGACCATTCTGGAAATCATAACCGTAAAATAAACCCACACGGTTAAAATCATGGCCTTCACGTTCAATATCATCCTGCCAGTCCCAGTTACTCCAGCGATCCAGCCCAATGCGCGTATACGGCGTCACCGAGTGGTTGCCGAGCGTCAGCGGCAAATAGGCGCGAATTTCTTGCGTGGAAAACTCACCGTTATTGCGGCTATCATCCATATTGAAACCACGCTCGAGATAATAGTTCACTCGCAAGGCAAGCGTTTCGTTGAAGGTATATTGCAGACCTGTTTCCGTTTCGACACGGGTATCAGCATAACCGGTCGTATTCAGATCGTTGGCAAATTTATACATCGACAGCCAACCGTTGAAACGTAAATCGTCAGTCAGTTTCACATCCCAGTCTGGCGCAATTTTCCAGCGCTGCATATTCGCCGTGTCTTTACCCGGTTCATCAACGTAGTGATAACCATAATTACGGAAACCACCAGTCAGACCGAAACTGAAATCATCGCTTTCGAGGAACTGATAATGTACCTCCAGCTCCGGGCGATCAAACCACGTTCCACGTTTACCCGCGCTATAATCTACCGGCCCTTCCTGATAATAGGCCAGAGAAATTCTCCACGGCCCGTTGGCGGCATTAAAATAGACAGAAGGCTCCGCCAGCCCATCCATATCTTCGCCATAACCCTCGACGTTTTCTATTTCGTACATCGCGCCGATATTAAAGTGCCAGTCGTTCTTTTCCTCGGCCTGTGCGCAGGCCATTCCCGCACACATCACCAGTGCGGTACAGGGTAATAACTTTTTCATTATTGTTCCTTGTATTATCCTGGGAGAATGCCTTCCCCCTGTATTTAGCAAATTGCTATTTCCGTTTCTGCATCAAAGAAATGACATTTAGTCATATCAAAATGAATAGTGATATTTTCTCCTGCATGATAATCATTTAACGCACCAGCACGGACCACTAACTCGTGCCCCCCAACCGTGGTGTAGAGCATAAATTCCGCACCGGTTAATTCCGCCACGCTAATTTTGGCGGAAATGTTATTTTCCTCTTGTGCGTCCGGATGAATATCTTCCGGGCGTATTCCCATTACGATGGGCTTATGCAAACTTTCCTGTGTTTTCAGAACCGCTAATTTCTCTTCGGGTATGGTTAATTTAAGCGTTTCCGTAACGAATTTATCGCCATCGATCGTGCCGCGAATAAAATTCATCGCTGGTGATCCAATAAATCCGGCAACAAACATATTCGCAGGTTGGTTATAAACCGTTTTCGGCGCACCGACCTGCTGAACAATCCCATCCTTCATAATGACAATCCGCGTCGCCATGGTCATCGCTTCGGTCTGATCGTGGGTCACGTAGATCATGGTGGTGTTCAGTTTCTGATGCAGCTTGCTGATCTCTGCGCGCATTTGCACGCGCAGCTTGGCATCCAGGTTAGAGAGCGGCTCATCCATTAAAAACACGCCCGCTTCGCGCACAATCGCCCGCCCAAGCGCCACTCGCTGACGTTGCCCGCCGGAAAGCGCGCCCGGCTTGCGTTTCAGGTACTCACGCAGGCCGAGAATTTGCGCCGCCCAGTTCACCCGCTCATCAATCACCTCTTTGGCGATTTTTTGCATCTTCAGACCAAACGCCATGTTGTCGTAGACCGTCATATGCGGATACAGCGCGTAGTTCTGGAACACCATCGCGATATTGCGTGCTTTGGCTGGAACGTCATTCATTCGTTTGCCGTCGATCAACAGATCGCCGCCGCTGATCTCCTCAAGCCCGGCAATCATGCGCAGGGTGGTCGATTTACCGCAGCCCGACGGGCCGACAAATACGATGAACTCTTTATCGGCAATTTCCAGGTTGAAGTCCTTCACCACATGCACCTGGTTATCGTAGATCTTTTGAATATGTTGTAACGAAAGCTGTGCCATGTTGATTCCTTTGCTATACGTTTTGCCAGAAGGCCGATAACCGCGGCCAGGTCAGGGAGTCCGTTGAGGGCAACAATAATTGCGCCCCCGTTAAGCCTGCGCCGATCCCCACCGAGCGCATACCGCTGGCGTTAATGGCGTCAATGCCCGCCTGCGCATCTTCAATGCCGATACATGCCTGTGGCGGCACGCCCAGTCCGGCACAGGCGGCGAGAAAGATTTCCGGGTCCGGTTTCGAGTTTTTAAGTTGGGAAGCGTCCGCGCAGAAGGTGAAAAACTCACGCAGCTCCAGCGCTGCTAAAATCGTCGGCGCATTCAGGGAGACAGAAGCCAGCCCAACCGGAATCTGCTGTGCTCGGAGATCTACCAGCAAATTGTGAATGCCAGGCAGCACAGCATTAACCGTCAGTTCGCGCAGTGAGTGGACGTAAAGCAGATTTTTGCGATACGCCAGTTGCGCTCGTTCCTGTGGGTTAAAATCGCCCTCTTTACCCCCGTGCTGCAGAATTCGCCGCAGGGACTCATCGCGGCTGATCCCTTTTAGGAATTCGTTAAACTGCGCATCAATGCTGATGCCAATTTCAGCGGCAATCTGCTGCCACGCCTGGAAATGCAGATGCGCGGTATCGGTGATTACTCCATCCAGATCGAAAATTACCCCTTGCAGTTTCATTCCCCCTCCTGATGCGTGGTAGCGGTCCCATTGAAGGGCAAAATAAAATTCCCCAAACAGAAAACAGATTCTTCAGCGACGTAAATAAGCTGACCGTTCAAGCGCAGTGAAACAGGCGCAGAAGTTCGAATCGCAATACGCTGCGCGTCGAGAGTGACCTGTAATTCGCAGCCCTGCCAGAACAGAGGGAAAGACAACTGTTGCCACTGCTCAGGTAACGCCGGATTGAGATGTAATTCACCGTCACGCACGCTCACCCCGGCAAAACCCTGAATCGCCCCCAGCCAGATAGCGCCAGTTGCGGCAGCGTGGATACCGTCATCACAGCTATGTGGATCAGCACCAAGATCGATTTCAGTCCCCTCGCGCCAGAACTGATAACTTTGGGTCAGCAGGCCACAGCGTGCGGCAACAATGCCGTGGATTGCTTTACTTAATGACGAGTCGTGAATAGTGCGCGGTTCATAAAATTGCAGATTGGCAAGACACGATGCCGCTGAGAACTGCTCCGGCAGCATGTAATTGAGCATCACCACATCAGCTTGTTTGAGGATCTGCATCTCGTTCACTTCTGCGCGTGAATAATCCAGCAGAATGGTTTGCTTCCCCGCCGCCGCTTTGTATTTCGCCAGATTAATCACCGGCTTAGCCATAAACGAATCATCCTGCGGCAAAACGCCGTCGGGCTGAATTTCTGGCAGCCGCAGTTCTTTGAGGTACATTTCTGCACGATGAATAAACGCGTCGTCGCTACAGCCAAACTGACGAGCGATATTCAGCGCCTGCTGGACGTTGTAATACGCCATATAGCTGGTGAAGGCGTTATTATTGACATGTTCGGTATATTCGTCTGGCCCAATAACATCATGAATTTCCAGACGGTCGTTAACCCTCACCGCGCGGCTAATCCAGAACTTTGCTGTCTCCAGAAGTAGCGCCATGCCTTCATGAGCAATGAAACTTTCATCCCCCGTGGTCCGCCAGTATTGAATAACCGCCCAGGCGATATCGGCCACCAGATGATGTTCCGCCTGCGCAGAGGCCACTTTTTGCCGCAACCCGGTGCGAATGTTAATGGCGGCAAATTCCGGCGTCTCTTCTTCGCCGCTGCGCGCGCTTTCCCACGGAAATAGCGCGCCCTGCCAGCCGTTGCGTCGCGCTTTCTCCTGCGCGCCTGTCAAGTTGTGCCAGCGATAACGCAGTAAACTTCTGGCAATCGTCGGTTCGCTAAACAGATGGAACGGCAGTAAAAATACTTCCGTATCCCAGAAAACGTGGCCTTTGTAGCCTTCCCCGGTCAAACCTTTTGCCGCAATACTGCTGCGCTCGTCGTGAGCAGGCGTCATGATGCGTAGGTGATAAAGCGCATAATCTAACGCTTGCTGATCGTGCGCATCGCCGCCGTTTACCGTGATACGACGTTTCTGCCACCACTGACGCCAGTTTTCTGTGGATGCTGCAAGAAGTTGGTCGTAACTCTGCTGCACACACATTTCAAGCTGACGAAGCGATGCACTACCCCACTCGTCTAAAGCGACGTGTCTGTCGTCCCGCCAGTCGATCCACACCCGTTTTTGCAGCGACAGCGTTTTGCCCGCAGGTAGTTGTGCACTGGTATGTTGCAGCAAGCGGCGCTCTTTGGCGGTATAGCATTGCTGCACGTCACCGCTCACCTGGCAGCAACAGCTGATGGCCACATCACTGCGTCCATCCTGAGTGGTATAGATCCCCTGCATCAAATGCTGACCAAACACCCGCACCTGGGTTTCGTCGAGATGTTGTCGTCCGTGGTTGGTTTGCGTGGCGTCAATGCCTGTTGAAATCAGCACTGGCGCGTCAGCGTCCAGCGGCGTAATGCTGATTTCCAGCGCCATCAGCGGCAGTTGTTCTGCCGAAACAAAGCGACGGCTGGCAATGGCATAACGTGCGCCGCTGGCTGAAGACCAGACGACATTGCGACGTAATTCTCCACTGGCGAAGTCAAGCTCGCGCTGCCACGTTTCGCGGGATAGCGCAAAAAGTTCACCATTCAAGGTAATCTCCATCCCTATGACGTCAGGCAGGTTCACCAGTTCGTTGATGTCATTTTTCCCCGCGCGATGATAAAGCCCCGCCAGATACATACCGCGTGTCTGGCGCGTATAATCTTCTTCATGGCTGGCGCGAAGCCCAAGATAGCCGTTCCCCTGCGCCATCAGCGAAGCATACTTGTTCAGGGTATGCTGGCTGAAATGGGGTTCCGTTAACGTTACTGGCCTGGTCATAATTCCACACGCGTCCCTGTTTCTGCGGATTGATACAACGCCGCCACCAGTTGCTGGATGATGTACCCCTGCTCGGCGTCGGCTATCATCACGGGCTTACCTTGTACGTGGTTGATAAAGGCTTCCATACTGCGCAGATGACGGTTGTCGTCTGCCATTTCCCGTTGCATCAGCGTCATTAACTCACCGTTGTTATCGGTGTAGATATGTGCTGGAAACAGCGTCGCCCCGGCTTTATCACCACAAAAGCTGACGTTCATAATCGACTGTTCGCGGATGTTGAGTGCAAATGAGGTCTCAAGCCACAGAATGCCGCCGTTATGAAATTCAATGGTGCCAAACAGCGAATCTTCGACGCTGTAGGTTGCCGGGTCCCACTCGCCAAATTGACCGCAGCTCTTTTGCGTGCCGATCTTTTGAAAGCTATGCGCAGTCACGCTTTTCACCGCTGGAAAACCCAGCACATACATCGCCGCATCCAGCATATGAATGCCGATGTCGATCAGCGGGCCTCCGCCCTGCAATTCTTTATTAGTAAAGACACCCCAGCCGGGAACGCCGCAACGACGCAGGGCGCGGGCGGTGGTAACGTAAATCTCTCCCAAAACGCCGTTGGTCACCTGTTCACGCAGCTGTTGCGTATCGAGTGCAAAACGATGGTGAAAGTCGTAGGCCAGCACCTTGCCCTGTTTGCGCGCGGTATCGCACATTTCCCGCGCCTGTTCTACCGTCATGGCGGGCGGTTTTTCGCACATCACATGGCAGCCCGCTTCCAGCGCCATCAGGGTATGTTCGTAATGAAAACGGTTAGGTGAGCAGACGCTAACCACATCAGGTTTCACCGCCAGCAGCATGGCCTGCGGATCGTCCCACACGGATGCATTCCCGTATTTTTCTGCCAGCGCCTGCGCCTGGGAAAGGCGGCTGTCACAGACAGCCACCAGTTCCAGATCATTGCGGGTGCAGTAGTACGAAGCATGAACCTTATCCGCCACCTGGCCTGCGCCAATTATCGCGACCCGCAGTGGAGAGCTTGTCATTGCACTTTTCACAAAGACCTCTTAGCAGGTACGCAACCAGGCCAACGAATCACGGTACGCCTGGGCAGGATTTTCTGCCCGGATACGCCCTTCATACACCACATAGCCCTGATAGTTATCGGCGCACAGCTGTTCAAACAGCGCGTGGAAATCGAGGGTGCCGCTGCCCGGTTGGTAGCGATGGTTATCGGCAATATGCACATGACCGAGCAAGTCGCGGTTGTCGTGCAACGCCTGCGCCAGGTTATCTTCTTCGATATTCATGTGATAGAAATCGCCGATAATCTGTACATGTTTAAGATCGTTTTCGAATCACTCACCATTTTGCGGTCGCCGTCCAGGCTACGCGGCGAGGTCATCGGCGGTAAGCGGAAGGTAAACATGCCCCATGCAGCCGGAACGACGATACCTTTACCGCCCACTTCTGCCAGCGCTTCAAGAATGCGTTCGATCTGCTTTAAGCCATTAAGTCGACGCTCTTCGATAAAGTCGCCAATCCAACCGTCATAGCCACCGCAGGCGGTGGTCACCGTTAAACCGGTTTCTTTGATTGCTGCTTTGACTTCTTCGAGATTGTTGACCAGCAGTTTGCCGTCAATCTCAAAACCATCGAAACCCATCTCTTTGATATAACGAAATTTCTCCAGAATGTTTTCCGGAAAGAACGCCTGATTCTGTGTGCCGATTTTCATTCTTTTCATTCCTTTGAATTAAAACGTGACGCCCATTTTGATGCTCTGTTCCGGATGCTGGTCGACATACTGCATGTAGCTTTCCGGGCTGTTGGCAAAGGTCACCACCGGATCGATTAAATCTTCGCAATTGAGATAACCGTTCATCAGCAGTTCCCAGCAGGTTTCTTCAATACGCTTACGGCTCCAGCGCGGATAATCCGGGTTCGGCAGCGCCAATGGGGTTAAGACAGAAATCCGCACCGTGGCGACGGGCAATATCACAGCGATGGGCGATAGGCTCGACGCCAATTACCACCGATGCGCCAGCGCGTTTCGCCAGTTGGATGGCAATTTGACCGATCGCGCCAAGCCCGACCACCACCACAAAATCCCCTACGCGTACGTTGGCATCGCGCACGCCGCTCATGGCAAACTGCGCCGGGTCGTAGCAGACGGCGCTTTTCCAGGAGCTGCCTTGCGGCATTTTGCGCAGCTTGTAGTTATTCACTGCGTTAATGATGACCGTCTCGGAGAGCGGGCCGTAGCCGCATACGCTGTCGCCCACCGCGTAGTCGTTAACGTCGCTGCCGCACTCGATAATGTCGCCAACCACCATGTTGCCAAGCTGGAACTTGCCAAACTCAATGCCGCGCGGCGCATCTGCCGGACGCGGGGTGAACATCTGCCATTCGCCATTAAAGTCGTCATTAATAAACGGGCTGGCGGCGCGGAAATCAACCACTTCCGTCCCGTGTTTCGGCGCGCCGAAACGCACGCGGATCTTCACTTCATTGGCTAAAATCGCCCGCTCTTCATACTCAACCAGCGCAGCAACACGCGGTGCTGTGGCTACTAACTTTTTCATGTAAAACTCCTTGTAAAGAAACTGGCCGCTTTAGCCCTTCACGCCACCGGCGGTCAAACCACTCTTAATAAAATGTTCCGAAAGCGCATACATAATCACCACTGGCAATGCGGTCACCAGCGAGGCCGCCATCATCCGTCCCCAGATGTAATCAGGCGTACTGAACAGCGCGTTCAGGCCCACTGGTAAGGTGAAATTGCTGGCGCTGGAGAGGAAAATCGACGCAAACAGATAGTCGTTCCACGCCACCATAAAGCAGTAGACAAACACCGATATCAGCCCGGACATCGCCAGGGGCACGGTGATACGGAAGATGATTTGCAGACGGTTGAGGCCATCCATCATCGCCGCTTCTTCGATCTCATCAGGGATGGTGTCGAAGTAGCTTTTCAGCATAAACACGGCGGTGGGCAGGGTTTGCGTCACCATGGTAATGATCAGCGCCATCTCGGTGTCGTAAATGCCAAGTGCGGTGATGATTTTGAACAGCGGCACCACCAGCAAAATGCCGGAGAACATGTACACCGTGTAAAAGCTGGCGTTGATGGTCATCCGCCCTTTAAAGCGCAGGCGGGAAAGCGCGTAAGCCCCAAGAATGCCGAGAAATACCGCCACCACGGATGAAACCACCGACACCACCATGCTGTTACGGAAGTAGTCGACAAACGGGAAAATCACCGGATTAAAAATGTCGACGTAATGCTCCAGCGTCCACTGCTGTGGCAGCAGCGTAGGATGCAGCGAGATCGCCTCTTTTGCGCTCTTGAACGAGGTCATCAGCATCACAAAAAATGGAAACAGCGTGATGATGAGAAACAGCGCCAGCCCGCAGTAAAAACCGATTCGACTGAGTGTGCGTTTATTTGTTGCCATTGAGGTTCACCCGTTTCCTGGTCAGCAGAATGACAGCGAAAATAATGATGAAAAGCACCACCGAGATCGCCGCCGCTTTCCCTAAGTCATTAAAGGCAAAGGCGGTTTTGTAGAGATAGACACCGAGAATATCGACCTTGGTCGTCAGCAGATAAACATCCGCGAACATGTAGAACATCCAGATAGTGCGCAGGGTCACCACCGTCGCCAGGACCGGCATAATCGCGGGCAGCGTGACGATGCGAAACCGCTGCCAGGCATTCGCGCCATCCATCTCTGCCGCTTCGTACAGCGATTTGTCGATGGTCTGCAAAATCGCCAGAAACGAGATAAAGGCATACG
>PPYF01114103.1_pt1 | contig 48042 bp, 47 predicted proteins | sample 1559871 | NCBI WGS metagenome assembly PPYF01 (sample SAMN08240021, study PRJNA423297) | Human gut metagenome, whole genome shotgun sequencing project.
GGCTTTTAGTACTATGGCAAAGGCTTCTATCAATACCTCATCCAGCCGTACTTCGTTCATTGCTATTTGTCCCTTATCGTAACTCACTTTTGCCAAATCAAGAAGCCCCCCCGATAGCTTTTCTACCTTTCGAGCGTCATTTAATGCGGCTTCAACCACCTGTTTGTACTCTTCATTAGATCTTTCTTTATGAAGAGCTAACTCTAGTTCTGCAATTAAAGCTGCCATTGGCGTGCGCAATTCGTGAGATACATTACTAACAAACATTTTCTGTGATTCAAAAGATTCCTCCAAACGATCCAGTGTTTTATTAAATGTCAGGGCCAGTTCGCCTATTTCGTCTTTTTGATTATTAACACTTACTCTTTGGCTAAGATCGGATGCAGTAGTCTTCTTCATTTGTCGAATAATATGCGAAACTGGATTGAGGGCACTTCTCGCCATGAAATATCCAATCATGAAGAGTATGGCAAACGAAAGGAGCCATATAAGTAGCAGTTTTATATTGAGAATATGAAGCATGTCATATCCATCCTGAGGGAATAGCATTTCTTCAAGAATGAAGAAAACAAATATCACAAGCAAAGCCGTTGCACAGAGATATCCCAGTGTAAGTCTAGTACGTATCTTCATAATTAGCAGCAAATATATAACCCATTCCTGGTTTAGTATGTATTAGTTTTATCTCAAAGTCTTTATCTATTTTCTTTCTAAGATAGTTAATATACACATCAACAAAATTGGTTCCTGTGTCGAACTTTGTTCCCCATACATTTTCTGCAATTTCACTTCTGGAGAGAACCCTGTCTGTGTTATTTATAAAAAAGAGCAATAAATTATATTCTTTGGGGGTCAGGTTTATCCGGTATGAATTACGAAAAACAGATTTTATTCGAATATTTATTTTGAGGTCTGCATATAATAATTCTTCAGTATTTTCTTTAGTATGATTAGGATGGCGTCTAAGTAATACTTTAATTCGTGCATCAAGCTCACGGAAGTCGAATGGCTTCACCATATAATCATCTGCACCAGAGTCGAATCCTTGTAATTTATTATCTGTTGTTCCCAATGCAGTGAGCATAAGTATGGGAATTTGAGGATTTTGACTTCGGATACTGCGACAAAGGTCAAAACCACTTCCATTTGGTAGTATTACATCTGATATTACCATGTCAAAGTGATACTTCATATATGTTCGTAACCCTGAAGCGACGTCAAACGCCAGAGTAACAGCATGACCAGATTCTTCCAAACCACGTCTAAGCAGGTTTGCTATTCTCTCTTCATCTTCTATAACTATGATTCTTGCCATGACGCAAAGATAATTATATTGTTTGATAATTAGTAGTCTCTAATCAAATTCTAATTTATTTATAATTAATTTCTAATCAAGATAATCGTTTGAAGGTAATATTTTTGCAAACAAAAAATGACATGAAGTATTTTTCCTTATCCGTTTTATTTACAATCAGCCTACTGACTGTTTCAGCTCAGGAGCAGACGTGTTTATCTATGACACCCAGTCAGGTTGAAGCGGCTTTTATCAAACAAAATCTGGAATTGATTGCCGAGAAAATGAATGTTTCAATAGCCGATGCAGCTATTGTACAAGCTAAGTTATGGGATAATCCCTCTATTTCGTTCAATGGTGTGAATTTTTGGAGTACACAGTCTCAACGAGACGGAGAGACAATTCCTCCAGTATTTGGATCATTTGCTAAAAATACGCAGTTTTCAGTAGAACTTAGTCAGATGATCAGCGTGTCTGGACGTCGGGCAAAGTTGGTAGGTCTGGAAAAAGTTTCGCGTGAGATGGCGTTGATACAGTTTGAACAATTATTAAAGGGATTAAAGCTGGAATTGCGTAAGTCTATTGCAGATATTCAATTTCAACAAGCGTACAGATCAATATTGTTGAAACAGAAAACATTACTTGAAAATCTCATAATATCTTATCAAAAACAATATGAAAATGGTGATATATCACAAAATGACCTTGTACGTTTACAAGCTTCGCTAATGGAGCTTGATGATACAGCAAACAGTATACAGAAAGATATGAATGCTACTCAAAAAAGTCTCAAGAATATATTGTCTATATCAAATATTTCACATATCAATATAGTAGATGAAGATACTAATTTGCCATCTCCTTCCACACTGAGTTTGGGAGTGTTATTTGAAAAAGCGACAGAAGGACGATCCGATGTAAATTTGCAAAGACTTCAAAGCAAATACTTCCAAAAGTCGATTCGTTATGAAAAAGCTCTTCGTATCCCTGATTTGAACCTTAATGTAGGATATGACAGGCGTGGTGGTGTATGGAATGATTTTATTGGATTTGGCATTGGTTTTGATATTCCGTTATTTAATAGAAATCAAGGAGCAATAAAGGCGGCTAAAGCATCGTTGAAGCAGAGTGAATATATGGTTAACCAACAGGAAATTGTAGCTCGAAATGAAGTAGCTGAAGTTTATGATAATTATGTACAGACATATCAGTTTTATGAAAAGAACCATCAAAATCCGATTGTTGCACAGCTGGACGAAATGTTGAATAACTATACGAAAAATTTGCTTGCCCGCAACATTTCTATGGTAGAATATATGGATTTTATGGATACCTATCATAACACGAAACTGATGTTGCTAAATACCCGAAAGGATGTTGTCTCGCAATTAGAAGAACTTAAATATACAGTAGGAACAGAATTATTTTAATGAATCATGAAAAAATGCTATTTTATACTCCCGGTAATGTTGTTAATGGTATCTTGTACCGATCATTCCCAACCGTCTAAACAGATACAAACTCTTTTAAATGAGAACTTTATTCCAAATGTAAAAACTGTAAAAGCTGTTACAGACAGCCAAGTCAGAGAGATAACCTTTGCTGGTCATGTCACAGCCGATCCTGACAAAACCATCAGTTACTCTCCACTTGTAAATGGAGTTGTAGTTCGTACCAATTTCTCTCTGGGTGAAAAGGTAAATAAAGGAGCGGCTATGTTGGATATTCGTTCTACAGAGCTTAGTACATTACAGGCTGAATTAATATCACAAGAAGCGGAATTGAAAATAAGCAGCCGGGAATTAAAAAGTGCTCAAACTTTGTATACGGATAAAATGATTTCCGAAAAAGAACTGCTTGCTGCAGAAGGGAAATATCATCAGGCAAAAGCTGCTTTTGACAAAACAAATGCAGATATCAGCGTATATGGCATGAATAAAGGTGAAGGATTGTTTACGATCACTTCTCCTGTGAGTGGTTATGTAATTTCGAAAAAGTGTCCGGTTGGAAGTAATGTTTCTGCTGACAATGAGGCTCTTTTTTCTGTGGCTGATCTAAGTGAGGTTTGGGTAATCGCTAATATCTATGCCAGTAATCTACAATTTGTCCGTTATGGTATGGAAGCGGAAATATCTGCCATTTCATATCCTAACGAGATATTTAAAGGAAAAATAGATCTTGTCTCTCAAGTATTCGATCCCGACGATAAAGTACTCAAGGCAAGAATTGTATTGCCTAATACAGAAATGAAGCTCAAACCAGAAATGTCTGTTGTAGTCAAGCTGCGAAATCAGGCTCCCGAGGGTGTCGTTTCACTCCCATCGGAGACTGTTATTTTTGATAAAGATGCATATTTTATAGTGGTAAAAAACGATAGTGATTATTCTATTCGTAGAGTTATCCCTATGGGGCATCATGGTGGGAATACTTATCTTAGTGGAGTTGAAGCAGGTGAGGATGTGGTAGTGAAAAACCAGTTGCTGATCTATAATGAATTGAAAGGAGAATAACCATGCACAAATTTATAGAAAATATTATTGGCTTCTCACTGCGTAATCACGTTTTTATACTTTTTCTGACAGGAATACTGCTCGTTGCCGGAATAATCAGCTATATTAATACACCTATTGAGGCTTATCCCGATGTAACCAATACACGAGTTAAGATTATTGCCCAATGGAATGGACGAAGTGCCGAAGAGGTTGAGAAATTTGTCACATTGCCTATCATGCAGCAGCTCAATACCATCCCGCGAAAAACAGATGTTCGTTCCACATCTCTCTTCGGGTTATCGGTAACAACGGTGTTGTTTGAAGATGGCGTGGACGACTTTTTTGCACAGCAGTATGCTTCAAACCGTATGCAAGAACTGGAATTACCAGAGGGGGTGGAGTTGTCTATAGAGCCGCCTAGTGGAGCTACGGGAGAGATCTTTAGATATCGTTTGCGAAGTGAACTGCCTATTCGTGAAGTATCTGCTATTAATGAGTGGGTTGTCCAACGAGAATTACTCTCCGTACCTGGTGTTGCTACGATTGCTACATTTGGGGGAGAAGAGAAAATTCTAGAAATAAAGGTCAATCCTGTCGAGCTTAACAATTACGGTCTTTCGCCTTTACAGGTTTATGAAGCTGTTAACCGGAGTAATATTAATGTCGGAGGTGATGTGATTCAGAAAGGGAATCAGGCTTATGTTGTTAGAGGCGTGGGACTTTTAGAAAGCGTAGAAGATATTGAGAACATACTCATCGAGGTCAAAGGTAGTTCGCCTGTGAGAATTAAAGAAGTGGCTACAGTCAGCGTCTCTTCTAAACCGCGACAAGGACAAGTGGGGCTCAATGATGAGGATGACATAGTACAGGGTATTGTTATTATGCTGCGAGGACAAAATCCGGGTGAGGTGATTGTGGGGCTTAAAAATAAAATAGCGGAGCTGAACGACTCTATTCTACCCGAAGATATTTGTATAGAACCTTTTATGGATCGTACAAAACTGGTTGATGCAACGATACATACCGTTTTGAAAAATATGATTGAAGGAATTTTGTTGGTGGCTTTTATTGTTTTCCTGTTTCTTTTTAATTGGAGAACAACAGTTATCGTTGCTTCAGTCATTCCACTTTCTTTTCTTTTTGCAGTAATAATGTTGCGTATTCAAGGGCTACCGGCTAATCTAATTTCAATGGGAGCACTTGACTTTGGGTTATTGCTGGAAGGAACATTGGTAATTGTGGAGATTGTTTTTGTAGCTTTGCTGCAAAAGTCGCAGCAAATAGGAGATAAATTCATCTATTATTCTAAAGGAGGGCTTATAAAAAAGAGTGCAGGAAGTGTAGCGTCACATATCTTTTTTGCGCAGATTATTCTAGTGGTTGCCTTATTCCCGATTTTTTCGTTCCAGAAAGTGGAAGGTAAGATGTTCTCTCCGCTAGCCTTTACCCTTGGATATGCATTGATGGGTTCGCTAATTTTGGCATTAACCTATGTGCCTGTCATGTGTAAAGTATTACTTAAAAAACCGTTAAAAGATCGTAGTACGCGTTTTACAAGATGGATGATTGACCGTCTTGATGCGTTATACCATTATTCGTGCCGTCACCGAAAGATATCGATTGTCTCGTTTATAGTTCTGTTCGGGGGTTGTGCTGTCCGATTCATGTTCTGGGGTACGGAATTTATTCCGAGTATGAATGAAGGGGCTGTTTATGTTCGTGCAACCCTTCCTAATAGTGTGAATCTTGATGAATCTGTACGTATTACTAAAGAAATGAAAGCTAGATTACAGAAATTTGATGAAGTGGAATTTATTCTCACTCAAACAGGGCGCCCTAATGATGGTACAGATGCTACAGGCTTTTTCAATATTGAGTTTCATACAGAATTGAAGCCAGAAAAGGAATGGAAACGTAAAATTTCAAAAGAAGAGCTTGTAACGCAGATACAAGATTCATTAAGTATCTATCCAGGAATAGTTTTCGCTTTCAGTCAGCCTATTCAGGACAATGTTGAAGAATATGTTGCCGGGGTAAAGAGTGCTCTTGTAATCAAAATATTCGGTAAAGACCTACATCGTTTAGAAGCATTAGCCGATAGTACTGCAGCAGTGATACGTAATGTACGCGGAATAGAAGACGTCAATGTGTTTCGCAGCATAGGAATTCCCGAGCTTCAGATAAAACCTCAAGAGGCTAAAATGGCTAATTATGCTGTTTCTATGGCAGATGCTCAAAGTGTTATTGAAATGGCAATTGGTGGTAAGGCGGCTTCAACATTCTATGAGAATGAACGGACGTTCGACATAATGGTACGTTTCCAGAAAGAATTCAGGGATGATGAACAAAAAATAGGAGAAATACTGATTCCCACGATGGATGACAAGCAGGTTCCACTTAAGGAGATTGCTGATATCGGATTTGTCACTGGACCTGCTTTTATTTATCGTGAAGGTAGTAGTCGTTATGTCGGCATCGGATTCAGTATTCGTGACAGAGATCTTGGCTCTACGATAGACGAAGCGCAAAAGCTTGTGAGAGAAAAGATACAGCTTGATGGAGGTAATAAAATGGTATGGGCAGGAGAATTTGAGAGCCAACAACGCGCAACGAAACGATTGGCAATTGTTGTACCGTCTGTTTTACTACTAGTTTTGTTTCTACTTTATTTGAACTTTGGAACGGTCAAGGATACATTGATTGCTGCTAGTACGATGCCCTATGCATTTATTGGAGGTTTTCTTTCTTTATGGATTACAGGAACAACGTTTGGTATTTCAGCGGGAATTGGATTCATTATCCTATTCGGTATTGTCTCTATTGACAGTATTTTGTTGATATCAAATATGAAAAGACACCTTCAACGAACGCGTAATATATCGGAAGCGATGAGCCAAGCGGTGAAACAACGACTGCGTCCTGTGCTGATGATTGCTCTTATGGGAGCGATGGGGCTTCTCCCTGCTGCTCTATCAAGCGGAATGGGAGCTGAAGTTCAAAAGCCATTGGCAATTATGATTGTTGGCGGAATAGTCGTTTGTATGATACTAACGTTTACAATTACCCCGCAAATTTTTTATTTGATTTATCGCAAAAATAAGTTGAATTCAAAAAAATGAAAATTATTGTTTTAGGTGGCAAAAGCTATATATGAATGATTATTTACAAAAAGATGTTTTTTTAATAGTTTTGAATTTTAAATGTAGTCATAATGAAATCAAGCATTAGTTTATAGAGTAATAGAAATTAAAATTTACTTGAACTAAAATATAGGGATATGTACTTTTCGTATTCTTGGATTACTGATATTACGAAAAGTACATATTTCGCAATTGAGAAAAAGTTTATGAATGTATGATAGAGAGGACGCTGATGCTTAAAAAAACAGATTCTTTGTCCAATAGATGGTAAGTGTCTGTTTTAGTCATTATGTAAATCACTTGGCACAGAAAATACTGATTATAAAATTAGCATATTTACACTAATGTCCCATAAAAAACTGAGCATTGATAAATGAGTAAACTGGACTTATATGTATTATTGGTTTTCAATACTTTGCAAAACATGAATCTTCAAATTCAAGAATGAGGTGCAAAGTATGAATTCAAGTCCGTTTACTTTTGAAACGACTATAATACACTTATAATCAGTATCAAAAATGGATATTTCAAATTTTAACGGGACACTAGTGGCATATTTATATAAATCACAGTGATTATTGCTAATTCTGAAAGTTAGAAGAGGAAGATTGAAGGGCCGTTTTTTTGATACTGTGATAGTTACGTTGTGTCCTCTGACTAATCGAGTAATTTTTCAAGAATGGCTGATAAAGTTGCTCCAAGCCACTTTTTTCGAGCAGGGGAGGGGTTGAGCATTAAATAGTTTATGCGTATATCTATCGGCAACAATTTTGCCATCTTTCATCACTAATGTGCAGTTGCATATTTTCTTGACCATTTCCAAGTCATGCGTTGTAATCAGGCAAGTATGAGAAAAATATTTTATCATATCTATAATCTGTCGTCTGGTTTTGGGATCTTAGTTTGAGCTAGGTGCATCCATGACTAATATATTGGGCTCCATAAAAAAGTGGCTATGGCTACGCTTTTTTATGGCCGCTGGAAAGTTGGAAACTCACCCGTTTACGCAGAGTGGACGCTTCGACTGTTTCGAGTACTACATCAATTCTTCGTTCTGTTTATTGTTTAGGAAGCTTCATGTTTGTCTTACCAAACTTTCCAACTATTTTGTTTTATACCCATTTGTGACAGTTGTCCTTGTGATGCTCCTCTGTCTTTTCCGTCTGATGGGTACTGAAAACTTGATTATTAACGTGCAGTGATGCACATAAGTTGAGAAGAAATGAATTATAAATTTGATAGCAGCAAGGTGTTCTTTACATCTGATACCCATTTTTATCACGGGAATATCATTCGTTTCTGTAACAGACCGTTTAAGGATGTGGAAATGATGAATGAAACAATTATCTCCAATCGGAATAATACAGTTGGTCAGGATGATATTGTTTTTCACTTGGGTGATTTTTGTCTTGGTGGCTCAGCTGAATGGACTAAAATGCTTGACAGATTGAACGGCAAGATATATCTGATTATGGGTAACCATGATTTGAAAAATATACGCCAGGGCTACATTAACAGATTTGAACATGTAGCAATGCAGATGCACATAGAGGTCGGCAAGCAGAGGATATATTTGAACCATTATCCTTTTCTATGCTTTGATGGTGGATACAAAGATGTATGGCAATTGTTTGGACACGTTCACACAAGGAAAAACAACACCGGAATTGATACTGCTCGACTTCAGTATCTCTACCCAACGCAATACGATGTTGGGATTGATAACAATAACTTTACACCTGTATCATTTGAACAGGTTAGGAGAATTATAAACAAGCAAATAGAAAAAGGAGGACAGTAATATGAAGATACAGTATATAAGCGACCTGCATTTAGAGTTTAGCGATAACAGCAGGTGGTTAAAACATAATGAATTACCCGTAACTGGAGAGATTTTGGTGCTTGCCGGAGATATATTTTACTTGAAAGACAAGATTGCTCCTTTGAGTAATTTCTGGAAATGGGCATCTGTTAATTATCGCCAAGTACTCATTGTTCCCGGAAACCATGAGTATTACAATTATTACGATGTGATGGAACGGGGATTGCAATGGAAATGGATGTTCAAGGACAATGTAGGGTATTATCAAAATCAAGTGGTGCGGATAGATGATACAGATTTTATCATGAGTACTTTGTGGTCTCGGATTTCTCCTATTGATGAATATTTTGTTTGGAAAGGTATGAATGATTTTCGTCAGATAATGTATCAGGGTAAATTGCTTCAAACGGAGGAGTTCAATCAGATGCATACTTTCTGTTTGGATTTCATCAAGCAAAGCCTGGCAGAAAGTACTGCAAAACACATTGTGGTTGTGACACATCATCTTCCGACATTGGAGGTGGTTGCCAATCATCATAAAGGTTCTGTTCTAAACAGTGCCTTTGCCTCTGATTTGAGTGGGCTTATATTTGACAACCACATAGATGCTTGGATTTATGGGCACTCACACACCAATATTGATACTGAAATAAATGGTACAAAGGTGATCTGCAATCAGATGGGATATATCTTTTAGAATGAACATATAACCAATGGTTTTGACCCTAGTAAATGTTTTATCTTGTGATAGATGATTGCTTATTCAGTAATTAGTTTTATACCTCAATATGTCATATAGTAAATAAAAACGGATGGATTTATGTACTATATGGTATGTTGAGGCTTTTCATTAGGTAAATTAGTATGCTACCGATATTCCGAATAAATATTTTGTAGCGTATCATAGAATCCCCAACCGCAATCCGATACGCTGTCAATAAGTTTTTCGATACGTTCGTAATAGTTGGCTAACAATCCGTTGAGAAAGATAAAACGCATAGCTTTGTCGAAATTACCCTCCAATGTTGTATAGAATTGTTCCCATATGTTGCTAAACTCAAGTGTATATTAGCATCCTTGTTCTATGTAAAATAGCATCAAATCTGAACAAAGGTCGGCTCTAGCTTTAGCTTTTGGAAGTTGGAAATGACTTTTCGGCATTTGGCAAATGATGTTTTTGGGAAAATCTATGGGTTGGGAAAAACTTGTTCTTTTGTATTGTTCTAACTCTGCCTTGCAATTCGGAGCAAGATAAAATACCAAACAGTCTTTTGTTTCTTTACGTGCATCGTATAATTCAAGTACGATGTCTGTTTTACAACATGGACAAGCATGAATAAATCGTTGCATAATAAGAAACTGACCTAAAGTAGTATGCTATATAATATGTTTATGATGGAAAATGAATCAGAGAATGAATATTTTGAATAAAACTTGTCTGTTTTTGACAATTAGGTGTTATCTTTGTAGGGTACTAACGATATAATTTGGTCACATGGTAAACTCAAACATGTTACTCGCACGTATTAAGCAGCTCCGAGAAGAGCTGAATGTACAGCAGCGTCAAATGGCAGACGCAATTGGTGTAGATGCACCGATGTATAGCAGGATAGAGAGAGGTATTCGGCCTTTCCGAGATGAGTATATTGCGCCAGTGGCACAGATGCTCAAAATTGACGAAGATGAACTGCGCTCCTTGTGGACAGCAGATAAAATCATCAACGTGACGAAGGATGAATCGGACAGCGTGGCTCAACGCGCACTCCATCTTGCGAAGAGTGAGATAAAGACCAATCCAGACTAATCTTCTGCAAATCAGAGGATGGACTAACTTGGATATGGTTATGTGGAACAAAGACAGTAATTTTATAAATTATGGCAGAAAAGACAACGACGGTGGATAATGCACAAGAGAAAGACGAGTTGGTTTTGGAAGACAACCAGCTTGTTTGTGCGCTCACCAATAAGGTCGTGTGGAAAATCCAGTGTACGTTGCCCCCTTGTGCCAGACAAAATTGACCCCTCGTTCCAAAATAAGGTTGCCCCCTTACGCCAAAATAAAAATGCCCCCATTGAGATGTCTCCGATATGGACTTTTATGTAATTCCTATATTGTATGGATCGCAAGAAAGGGAAATAAATCAGAATGAACAGCTAAAGAATTGTCAATTTCTTTTTTTTAAGAGATATACAAAGTTACATTCCAACGATAGAACACCAGCACCAAGCCGCAAGCGGTTTATAGAAATTTCTTCCTTTCGCCAGCGAAAGAGTAAATTTCTATAAAGTGTTGTTTTATCTATCGTTTCCATGAATGAAATGTATATCAATTAGAAAAAAGAACAAATAATAGTTTTCGCATAATGATGGTTTCTAAAATAATAATGCCCCCACTTCTATGGATATTTAAGAGACAAAAACAAATGTTTTTCAGGGGTCAAGTCTATTTTAGTTTACGGGGTCAACAAACTTGGGAATTTCCAGGTACTAACCAATCCACAATTACCACCAACTCCGGCACTTCTTCAAGAAGTTTTAGGCGACAACTTCGTCAGCTTCAACGCTGTAATGACGATGCTTGGATACTACGATATTATTTCTGAGTGGAATTACTATAAAGATGGTAAAAGCTGGCTATGTAAAGCTCTGTATAAGAAAAAGACAATATTGTGGCTGTCTGTATGGAATGACTGTTTCAAACTCTCCTTTTTCTTCACAGAGAAGACTAAAGTCGGTATTGAAAGCCTTGAAATTTCCCCAGCAATCAAAGAGAGGTTCAACCAACAAAAGGCGGCAGGTAAATTACTCCCATTGATTATCGACGTTCGGGATTGTACTCTTCTGAGTGATACTGAGCAGATAGTGGAATACAAAATGAGGTGTAAGTAATGTATGAACGACAACAAAATTGTCATTGTTTAAAACAGAATATTCCGGAGAACATCATCGTAAAAACTTATTATGGTCGTGTTCCTGCCTGCGGTGTATTTTGCGGTGGCTGTCCTACTTATACACGAGACAAGAATCCCTGTTTAGGTGCTGAGCTAAACAAAGATAGGTGTGAGAAATGTAAAACATTTCATCTTTGTTGTATAGATAAAGGAATCACTCATTGCTATCAATGCGAAATATTTCCATGTGCAAAGTTTAAGAGTTTCACAAAACGGTGGCTAAAATATGGACAAGACTTTGTCACTAATCAAAAACTATTAAAACAAGTCGGTGAGATGGAATTTCTTAAAGTTCATAACAGTAATTCCAAATAAAACAAGCCATATTGAAGACAAAACATTATCTTTACCCCTGCAAACCATTTGTAACCCCAATGCGGTAACACCCACCAAATCACCCCTCTAAAATAGATTGGAGACTTCCGCAAAAGGGCTGAAAAATGCGGTACAACACGTATATCGAAACAACTGAAAACCAATACATTGAATTTCCCGGTACTTTCAATGTAATTGTAAAAACAAGGTTTGTACCGTTCAAAAGGCAAAAACGTTAGCACTCAATAGTGTAAATATACTGTATATAATACACAAAAGAAATAGTAATAATCACTACAAAAACAGACAGAGAAGTGATAACAGATGCTTTTTCTTCTAGCGGCTTTATATTTATCGTATGACTGTCTTTTAATGTAATAGAAAAATCAGCCAAAGTATCTTCTCTCTGAATATTTTCGATCTTCAGTTTTTCTTTAAGGTTATCACTCTTACAACATATAATAAAAAAAAGAGTGCACAATAGCAGACTCCAAATAGTTATCTTTTTCATTTTTGCGTATTTACATAGTTAAACATTTTTTTAAGATCCTATTATTTGTAGGTTTCTTACATAAGCCTACAAATAATAGGATACGTTTGTATCCACAACGAATTAATCAGTATTCTCCTTAGGTAAGTTCGGAGCCTGATTTATATATAATTTGAGATGTCCTTGATTGTTGTTACGGGTTAAACAGACGATCCCATTCTTACGCATTATTCCACCCGGCTTATTTTCGCCTATTCTCAGATAAATAATTCCGGGACGGTGGCTGTTAACAACTTCCTTATCCGAGTAATTCACCCCGTCGGCAGATAAGGTTATCCATTGATCTGCCGTGCTCCCTAAACTCTCTATCTTAGCACTGACATAATTGGGACTGAACTGTAAAACACCACCTTGAGGCGTTAGCCTGTTTTCACGTTTTATCGTTATATTTCTTGTTAGATTACCAACGGTCAGCCTGATCGTTCCGCTACTAAAGCTTTTCGATAGATTAGCCTTGATATCGGAAGCTGTAACAGTCCCGTTTGTCAACATATTACCGGGGATTATATTCAATGTCCCTTCCGGAGAGGAAGACTGAACTCCGGCATGGATATATGTTCCTGCAGGAGCATTGTTCATCAGGGTTGCAATATGCAGTTTGGTTTCTTCAGTACCGGAATAGACGATAACTTCCGAATTGGTCAGCCCGAGATAAAATTGTCCGTTATCGACAATTTCCATCGAGTTCCGGTCTGTAACAAGTAACTCAGCAGTGATATTATTTGAAGGCTTTGCTTTAAGGGCTGTCTCCAGAGTACTATATCCGGGACCGTCTACTTTAGTCAGATTGAATTGATACCATTTATTTTGTACAATATCCAGTAGCTTACCCGTCCCTGAATCTTTAAACACCACCCGGTAATATCCTGTTACCGAATTAAATTTTCCTTTTATAATAACAGAAGTTGCATCGGATGATGATGCCGGATAAATATATACTGCATCTAAACTTGTCGCAATTCCACTGACCGGGTCAGCCGGAGCGGATGCGATATAGTTCGTTGTGCTGCCTTTCGGAGTTGGAGATGCTAAAGACGGGAATAAACGCCCGTAACGATTGGCCCCGATAACTGTAAACCCTTCTATGATAAAATCTGCATAACTGTTTACTGTTACTTTAGCCACGATACGTTCCAGCTGTACTTTGTCGCCTGATGAACCAATCGTTGTCTGTCCATCTATACTGCTTAGGTTCCATGTGGCTGTCATTGGTATATAGTCACCGGTATACAGGTTTTGTTCCTGAGGGCTGTTCAGTCTTGCAGTGTTGAGTATATTGATTGCCTGGGCATAAGTTTTACCTGACAAGGCATTGCTTATAGCCGTACTATTCAGTTCCAAGCCGTCTGTCGTACCATCAAAAAAACGATCGGGAGGATTTGCCAGAATCAGTAAACGTGAAGGACTATTTGTCCTGGTCAGATAAACCATGGGCGTATTTGTTTTTGGTGTAGCCAATGAAGCCTCCTCAAATATGGCATTATCATCATTTCCCCTGAAAACGAATACCCAGGGCATTCTACCCAGTATCTGCTCTTCCATTGCCGATTTGGTCTGTGCGAGGGGCTTTTGAAAATCCCCGGCATCAACAAACAGCTTTACCTGAATTTTTTCTTCTATTCGAGGTGCTCCTTTTCCGGTATCATATTCATCATGACAGGCAGTCAGAGACAATAATATTGCTGCCAGTAAATAGATGTTGATTATCTTCCTCTTTTTCATTGCTTTATTTTTAACAGGTTAGTATTGAATACATCTGACCGGGAAGCCGTTTCGAAGGCTGGCATTAAACAGTACAGCTCTTCCCCTGTCATTACTCAAATACCAGCCGTTATCCGTACTGAAAGAAGTTGTTGACCAGAAGAATCCCCGGGAACCGGTATACTTCAATCTACCCCGGACAATATTAATTTCTTTGTCATTATCATTGCGAATCCCGGAAGCCGGTATAAACAATGATGCATTATTATAAGGATTGAAAAATAATTGTCCTATATATGCCAGATCAGCCCCGTTACCGACTACGGAAGCGGGCTCTCCGTTATAGCTCATTCTGGGAATCCTGCGGTCAAAGAATCCATCGGCATAATAGCCCCAGCGTATATTATCGTTAGAAGAAGCTGCACCGTTACGGGGATTCAGAAACAATGACTGCCGGATTTCGGACTCATTGGCTTGAGGCAACTCCACATAGCTTGAAGAACTGCCGTCATTAGGGCGGCGGAAGCCTTCCGGACAACACTCCCAGTCATTTCTATTCGTCTCCCAAAATCCATTGGGATCGGATGCTATCCAATTAACGGCATCACCCAGATCCGGATACCAGGCATAGGTTCGCCCAAACTGAAAATAATACCCTCCTTGTGTCGGATAGCGGGTAAAATCATAGAGGGAGCCTGTTTCATTTCCAACTCTTCCGCTTTTCGCCTGTAAGTCAGTCAGGTTATATGGACTGATCTTATTTGCCATCGAACGCGTCACGGTTAAGTCAGAATTACGGGTAGGCTTATCTCCGTTACGCATCAGGTAATCGGCGTCTTCCCCCTGCCGGACATACATCTTTGAACTTCCATTTGAATGCTTTATTGTTATAGTCGCATAACGGGCAGGATGTCCGGGTCTTGGGCTGTATTTCGAAGTCATGCCTACACGAAAGAAAACCCGGCCGTTCCCGTTTACCGATTTCAAGCCTTCAAGAACCGGATAGTCTTCCGCACTTCCCGGAAATTCAGTATGAAAACCGGGATCACCTCCTGCGATTTTACTGAGAATTACAAAATGACCTTTACCTTCCGGATCATCGACCTCTGCACTCCAGGAGCCTGTGTGGGCAGAATAGATTACCCGTTCACCAACTTCATCTTTCCGGTGAAAGGTACCCACCCAGGGGAACTCATGGAACAAACGGGGGGATGACCTGATCTCGGTGTTTATCGTAATCTCACGCCGCAGGCCTCCGGCATTCAGGTATATTTTGCGGAGATCACTGGTTTGCTGTGTACTGGTAGTCATTATATCCATATAACCTTCACCTGTAGCTGCATTATAATGGAAAGTGGATGTGGCAGACGCCCCCGACAGGTCATCGAAAAAATCATTTACAAGGAAAGGTATATTGCCGGTGTAGCCTTGCTCTTCGACTTGTACGGATGACTGGTCACTCCAAAAATAGATTCTGGAAGAGCTGACTCCGGTTATTGATGCCCGGGTAGCAGATGTATATAATTGCCTTTTTTGAGGATTACCGTTTATTTTTACGATGCTCCAATCGGCGACCATCATATGTACCGGGATTTTAGAATCCCAGGCGACGTATGGTGTCGGATGTCCCGGCCCGTTAACTTGTGTAATATTGAGCAGGTAATTATAATTACGTAAAATATCAGATGTGGCAGACTTGTCTTCGGTCATCATATCCAAACGGTAATACAAGGGGCTTGTGCTCCAGTTAAGGCCGTCCGAACTATAATATCCTCCAATGACAAGCCCGGTTGCATCAGTCGGATTTTCTGACAGGTCTGCAGCTTTTACTTCGGGCGTATAGATCGTATTAAACAGCCCGGTTGCATCAAAAGCCTTATAAAGGGCAGGACCTTTCCAATTAGTTTCCTCCTCCGGAATTGTAGGTTTGTGAACAACCATACTTCCGTTATTATCCAATCCCAAAGTCTCCTTATCCGGCACGATTGAGCCTTTATCTTTTACATTGTAGAGGTATACTTCGGTCAGCCTGAAATTATTCCGGGGATTTATATTTTTTGCGGGGTTATCTTCAGCTACTGCTATATCTATTTTTGCGACCATACGCATCATTTGAATCCCCTCTATGACAGAGGTTGCCGATGATATTTGCAGGGCAACCGGTGTTTCCCCCCACATTGGAAAAGGAGTATATTTAGCCGGATCGGTTGTATTCCACTTATGATCTGCAGCCCGGTTCGTAAAATCAAGAACTTTCAGCATTTCTTCTTTCGGTGCTTTTTTCCACTCCACCTCACCTATCAACCGCAACACCTCATTCCGTGCATTGGCAATGATGACCAGTCGTTGATTATAAGGCTGCACTTTCAGTTTTGCTATAAATGTTTGCTTTGCAGTTCCTGCTCCGGCTGTAATCTTTCCTTCCGTATAATAATCAAAATATTCTGCTCCACCGTTTTCAACCCTGAAAACCAGTACGTCTATTTGCTGTATCATGTTTTCCTGCAATCCCGCCTGGGATTGGCCGTTGGTTTTTGAAAGCGGCAGGTTGTCCACCGGTACGCTAACTTGCAGGCTAATCATTTTTTCGTTTTCTCTCGTCTGCTCCCATGTATATGTTTCATCATGGCAGCCACAGAAGCTAAAACACACGATGGCTGCAAGCAGACACTTATATATTGGTTTCATATACATTTTATTAATCAGGTTCTATTTCATAATCGGTCTCCATATCATTCCAGTACCGGACATCTACAGACACATTCATGGAAGTGTCATAAGTAAGGATAATATCAAAAATATGTGTTGTCCGAAAATCCACATCGGGATATCGCTCCAGTATCAATCCGATCAGGTTATTAGGCAGTCCGCTGTTTCCGGGATACAGCTCTTTTTTCTCTGTCTCATTCCATAAAATAAATTTCGGCTGATTTTCCTGATACAGTTTCAGTACCCTGAGAGAGGAAGTCAGATCCGTAGCAGCTTTCCGGCTCATCGGGGCCACATAATGAAAATCTGTGCCTCTGGCAGGTTCATTTCGGAATGTCTCGTTACTATTGCGGTCTGTTATAACCTGAAAATAGCTATTGCCGGTTTTAGGCAGTCCTTTTACCGTGACATTGATGGTATTTGTATTTTGCTCAAGGGGTATACTCACGAGCTGATGGCCGGAGCCGGTTATTTCTTTTTCGTCGACATCCCCATAAAGAATCAGGGGAAGAGGAGTTGCTATGTATCCTTCTTCCGGAACAACCAGATGGAGAATATCCGCATGATTTAACGGGTTCCCGATTATTTCATTTGAATCGGAAGAACGCACATCGAAGAACTCGTCTTTGTTAAACCAAACGATAAACTCGTATTTTCCCGGCAGCAGATCGATATCCAGTGTATATGTTTTATACAGCTCCGGAGAATGGTAAGTAAGCGTATTTATGTATTCTCCCTTATCGTTGAAAATATATAAATGCGCTATTTTAAGTTCTCCTTTTTCAAAAGTACGGGGGCCGTAGGGTGTATCGTATGTAAAATTTATTTGTACTTTATTGGATTCCGGCGGACAATCCGAAAGGTCGTCCCTAATGCATGACGTTAGAAGCAATAGCCATATAACCGGCAGAAATAACAAGAAACCTCTATGATTTGCCATCTTATTTATTATTTGAATGATACTTATTGAGGGAAGGGAGAGCTTTTCTCCCTTCCTGTATTGTCAGATACCTTTTTAAGGTTCCAGCGAATAGTCGCTGGTGACTAAATTCCAAAAAAGGATATCGATTTCTATCTGTAAGTCTGTTTCTACGGCCGGTGGTACCTTGGGATCTACAACACCCGGATTAGGACGTCCCGGTGCAAGTATACTGGTAATCCTGCAACGGTAATAGTCGTTACGAAATACATCCCATCTTTTGGATGAAACGTTTGTTCCGTTAAAATTACCCTCTTTGTTTAAGAACAGGTCATAGTAGCAGTATCCGTCTGTATACGGAGAAGATTTGATACTTCCGGGATTTGCACTTTCATAAGCATCGGCAGCAGTTTCGTCTATAAAATATTCCTTATATCCGTTTTGCAACAATACAGTCCAGAATGTAACCGGATTTTTCCCTTTATTGGAAACCTGCTGAAAGCCGTTTCCATTTCTTTGGAGAATATTATCCGGAACGAAACGGGCGCGGACTGTGGCACGGGTAATTTCTTCTTTCCAATGATTGACGGATGTATTCTCAGTCGTATACAGGCTGTTCAGTATACTCACGTCATTAACATTGGCCGCATTAACAGGCTTATATCCATCTGTTGTTTGCCCGGGAATATTCTTGGCGTCAAAAAAATCTGCCTGTATCCATGAATTGGCTTGGTAGTTCGGGTCGGAACCATCTGCTTTTGGTACAAGATATAATTTCCTGTTTATGTTATTGATTGCAAACCGGAGGTCGGTAAGTGATCCCGGACCATTTACTTTCATATCCTTGGATTCTTCTACAGTGACTTTCGTAACCAGCCTCTTTATTGGAATTTTTATGTTATTGTTTGCATTGAAAGCCGGATCACCAACCGGTTTCAATTCGCTGGTCACGCCATTTGAGCTGAACATGGCAATGCCTTTGTCCGTTACCAGATCTTCCAGTCCCAAAGAATAGGCCTTATCATTGAATGCTGTAAGCGTGTTCCCTTCTAACTCTGAAGAAAGAGACGCGGGTAGGTTGACTCCGACAAAAACGGTTTTTTGTCCGGTTGTAGTACTGATTGTGGCTTTTGCTTTCCATACATCTTCGTTAGCAGTAGAAGCCAGCTGAACGAAATCATTTACAGTCAGGGCATCATGTTTCATCATAATACCCGTGTTCGGATTGAAGATATAAATATCTACCGTATTTATAGCCGTTTCCAAAAGGGATGCGTTGTTATCTCCGGTTGTTGCAGCGCGGGTAACACGCACTTTGGGGGTGTTGGACTTAGGAAATGTAAAAGAAAGATCCATGTAAGTCGGTGCACCGGTATCTCCCCCTGCGGGGACATTCGGGCTGTCATCCTGACTGCAGCTGTATAAACATGCCGTAAGGATTAGAGAGCTGATAAATAATAATTTAATTTTCATGATGTTTTTTTTACGATTGTTAAACATAATTTGAACTATAGGGGTTAATGATCTGTATTTTCCAGCCATTTACTATATTCCGAAAGGTTGTGTGATGCATCCGGCAGGCCTCTGTCCAAAGCCTTCCGAAAATAGAATAAGGCTTTGTCATAATCCCCTTTGTAGAATAATGCCACACCTAAATTATTATAGGCTTCAGGAGTGTCAATTGCTTCAAGTCCGGATATTGCTTCTTCATAAGAGCCACACGCAATATCTGAAGTATAACTGTTTAAGCGGGCTATCCGGCTATCCGGGAAGTATTTCAAGGCTAAGTGAAACACTTCATTAAATTGAGGGCTGCCGTTCTCAAAAGTATTGGCTACCATAAACATTTCGTTCAGACTGAGTTGTCGGGGTTTTATCTTGATGATTTCTTTTGCCTGTCCGGTGCTTAAACTCTTTACGGTATATTGTATATCGTAAGTATTCCTGCGCAACAGAGGGTAATAGTCATTGAGCAGGGTTGTGTATACAGCTCCTCCTTTCAACTGTTTTAATGCGCTTTTGCGTTTGTCCGTGTCTCCAACCCTGTTGATGATATTCAGTATTTCGTCCTGATACGGATGGCCTGATATGCTGATGTCTCTTAGCAGGCCGTCCCAATCCTCACCTTTCCGGATCGTTTGTATCTGTTCCTGATGGATACCGCATTTATTCACCAGATAGTCTGCGGATGATTTTGCCCGTTTTTCAGATAATAACAAGTTGTGGGCTGTGCTGCCGTCAGGAGATGCATATCCGGTAACTATTACTGTTGTGATTGTCGTATTCGGATCGTTACGGATTCCGGAAATGGTTTGTTGTATGTTACTAAGGATAGAATCATTGCCTTTTAGCCCGGGATCAATATAAGAATCATTGATCCTGTAATTCAGGCTCGCTGAAAAAGACTCGCTTCGTTGTTTTATTGGTTCTGTTTCCGGTGTAATATAGGCCAGGCTGAACCGGGGAGTATATGGTTCAGGTATTTGCAGCTTGGCTTTATAATATGGTATATTCTTTTTGTTACTGCAATTACATCCGGTAAGAATTTCCGTAAAAATCAAATCACTGCCTTTCATCCATTCCTCATAGCCTATTTCTGCCGGGAAGGAGAATGAACGTGTCTCTTTTTTGTCGAGCCTGACAGCTTCAGCTGCTTGTGAGGGGTAAATGCTATTTCCAAACGCCATGGCCCGCCGGTCTGCTTTGTGACGATTATGTCCGTTTATAATGAAGGGTTCGAGAAGAATTTCTTTTGTCCCGTCTGCAGACCGGATAGACGGCATAAGGGTTATTCGCTCATTCTTGCCTAACAAGAGGTGTTCCGGCTCTATTGTGTAATTTACAATCACTTTCTTATTGTCTTTGGTAAAAGAACGGACATGAATCCGGAGATCCTGAGCTGTCAGAAATCCCTGACATACAATAAGCTGGAATATAATTGGCACTATATATTTTTTCATAATCTGATGATTTTACCATAAATAATAAATAAAGGAAATAGAGGCTTTTGTCGGGCCGAAATAATTCTTTCCCTCACTCTTTATCTTCTTTCCGCATTTTTCACAAGGGTATTTATCGAAGTGAGTCCGGATATACCCTATACCCATTGTTGCTTCTACGCTCCACCGGTTGTTGAGCATCCACTGATGCCCGATACTGATGCCTCCTCCCAGGAAGTATCCTTCATAGCGATAATCTTTCAGGGAGGGGAATATGCTGAAAGGGAGTTTAATTCCTCCGGCGTTATATTCTCCTACCAGCAGGTGTATACCTGCAAATGAACCATTAAACGTTTCACAAAACCACCATCTGAATTCAGGTTGTATCAGGTAATGTTTTAGTTTTTTGTTTTCACCAAAGCTCCACGGGTTATAACCGGCAACCAATTCAAGGCTCGTGGTATTACTTAGTCTTGTTTCTATGCCGATATTGGGTGTTGTGGTAGCTGTGTATAATAGATTTGTTTTTACGGCTGTCTTCTGCCCGAAAGACATCAGGGGAATCAAGCTTAGTGAGAAAATAAACAGATGGCCTTGCCACTCCTTCCACTTTTTATTTTTATCCATACTTATACTTTATTAATTATGTTTTGACCAAACTTTTTTTGAAGCAAAAGAACAGAGGAAATTCCACAAATGGAAACCTTTTTGTGTATTTAATCAAGGACAAGAAATAAAATTATAATCTAGTAAAATACTCAAATCGTAAAATAAAAGCAAAAGTGTAAAGCATACCTGATTATTAGCGCATTGTGTTGTTTGCATATAACTTATTACACTTATGAGTAAATCCGTTTTTTTGTTAGAAATGAAAGAGAAGTGGACTCTCACAGATTGGTAAGACAAATCGTAAATTGATGCCCAAAGAGTAAAAGAACAAACTGGTCGTATTTTTTTATAGAAAGACTTTTTTTACTTGTTTTTTTATACTAAATTTCACCCCCCATTATTAAAAAGGGGAAGAAAGTATGTAGCTAATTTTATAAAGCAGACCAACAACATGAGTAATTTATGGGATATTTTGGATGTGGCTATTTGTTCAATACCAGTTTACTCATCATTGACATGTGTTATGTTAATGGTGTTGACTTACCGGGATAATATTAATTCGTATGAAAAAAGAATCAAGTTCCTGTTGGTTTTCTACTTCCTTTTTGCATTTTCTATTTGGGGAGGGACGATTACCCTAAATTACAATCATTCATTGTTTGCCTACCTGAATCCGTTTTATTACCTCTCCCTGTTATTGGCTTCAGTTTGCCTGTACCATATTGTATTTTACCTGACAGCGACAAGCAGGAGTGCTCGATTTCCGATGTGGCATTATTTGCCCCCACTGGTTCTCTTTTTTCTGTTTCTTTGCTGGTCTTTCTTTGTTCCTTATGAAGTACGCTATGCGATTATTAGGGGGAATGATACGATAATACCTGAATACAAATATTATTCCTTATTCTCTACTTCCAAATATTTTCTACGAATCATATATCTGTTAATCTATGTATTTCTTTGTTTTTACAAACTATCTATTTATTCAAAAAAAATTCCTATCCGTTACAGGCACGATTACAGAAGATACACCACCTGGCTTTTGTACATGATGAGTATCAGCATCGTTGTATTAGTTGTAGCGATTATATACAAAGTATTACCCGGTTCCTATATTCTTAAAGCTTTTCGGGATACAATGATTTCCCTTTTGATTGCCATAGCCCATATCATGTTGGCTTACAATGTTATCAGAAGAAACTATTTGCTCCTTTTTTTGGAAGACGGAGTACCGGGCAGTAATGTTGAAAGTGTAGAAGATATAACTGTAGGTAATAATGATGATGCGGTTGACAATTTTCCTCATGTATCCTCAAAGAGACCCTATAGGCGGCAACGCAAGGCTGTCTCTAATGGCACAAATGCAACTGATAGCCTTAGCAGAAAGGACTTCGAAGATTACTTTAAAAGATATAAGCCTTATTTAGACCCGGGCTTTAAAATAACAGACCTGATAGCACCTCTTGAAGTAAACAGGACCTACATATCGCGCTTTATAAATATGGAATATGGAATGAACTTCAACCAATATATAAATAGTTGCAGGCTGAAAGAACTGGATATCCTGTTAACCTTAAAGTCCAATAATGGTAAAAACTTAGGAGTATTGGTGTCACAAGCTGGTTTTGGTAGTTTTAGAAGTTACATAAGAGCCAGGGATATGAATAAGTCTAAAAGATTATAAAGTAAATACAAAATGGAAGTACGTGATACACTGTATATAATCAATTTTACAGCACCAGCAGTCACAGCATTTATTTGTCTGGGAATGATTTTGATGCGCTATGGAGAGAGAAGTCGATATACTACCGATACCAAACTGATGAAATTATTACTCGGATATTACGTCACAATTCTATGCGTTAGCTTGACTTCTTTCTCCTTTATATACCTGAGAGCAATCTATGCATACGTAAATTTTATTTCAACAGCTGCTATATTATATTCTATAGTCATTATTTACCACATCATCCATTCCCTAACTTCCACAAGTAGCGGAAAAGCATTTTCTTTTATTCATTACCTCACTCCGGTAATGATAGCCCTGATACAACTTTTCTGGTCTTTTTATTATTTATCAATCACAGATTCGGAAGCTCTTTATACTGACCAATGGTTTTTAATGGTTTCATCTTTCAAATTGGGGGTATGGATTGTCTATGGCACGATATATTCCTTGTCGGGTCTGAGAAAGGTAATACGTTACAAAAAGATTATTGCAGATTATTCTGCTGATGAAGACCGTTCCTCTCTCAGATGGCTTTACGTTGTTATCATCCTGACCATAGCTTTGATCCCACTAACATTCCTGTATGTCTTTTTCCGTAATGAACAGGTCTTATACTCCATATTCTCTTTGCTTGTTAATTTTATATTGCAACTACAGCTCGTCGTGTTAGCCTATAATGTGTTTATAGAGAATTATATACTGATGTATCCCGTAGGCAACTATGCGGAAAAAAGAGATTCTGTACCTAATATAGACAAAGAGCGCTTTGAATCTCTTATCAAAAATGAAAAGCCCTATCTGAATCCGGGGCTTAAAATAACAGATCTGACCCGTGTAATGTGTACTAATCGTAGCTACCTTTCCGGATTCATAAATAAAACTTATGGTATGAGTTTTAGCCGTTATATAAATAATTGTAGATTGACAGAGTTGAGGTGTCTGGAAAATAACTCTAAGGGTTCTGGCTATGAAAAAGAAACACTAATAATTAAAGCGGGATTTAGAAGTATCAGAGGGTACCATCAGTTTATTGCACAAGAGAAAAAGAAACATGGTAAAGCTTAAATAAATTGCATTTGAAATTTTCTACCCGGCACAAATATTCGTATGTCAGGTAGGATATAAAGACACCTCATTTATGGGTAGCACACACTCTCTCCAGTAAATAGAAAATCCGAAGCAATAAGGCTTTCATTTTATTTCATCAGGCAAAGTCATGGATGATTCCGGGCGGATATGCAAGGTCAGGCCCTTCGATTTTTGATAAAATTCCACCCTTGATGATTCAATATATCTGATATGACAGGCATTATCGTCTGGCTTTCGATCATACGAGATGTCAGAGAATGTCGTAAAGAGGGTGATCCATGATGCCGTCCTTTAATGTCCACCTTGGCCAAACGGAAGTATTTTGTAACCAATGAAGTAACAAGTACTGAGGACATATTCTCAATGCTTGGAGTGGTTCTTTGCAACACATTGGGAAAATTTAACTCGGGTCGCCCGTATTCGAGATAGTCAATTATGGCGTTTCCAGTTTTGGAGAGTTAAGGAAGTTCCACTGGATTCCCTGTCTTAACATGTATAAGCTTTATCACATTTTCTTCCCAAAAAAGATTTGAAAACTAAAGATTGGATATATCCGATGCTCTTAATCCCAGTCTGGCTGCTAATAAAAGAGCCACGTAATCCCTCCTTCCAATAGCATTACTTCTATCAATGCTTTTAAGCAATCTTGATATCTTTTCTTTCGAGTATATGGATGGAAGACTGGGCTGTTGGATTAGTTTGCCACTCGGCATTTTTACACCAATATTTACATGTATATACCGATTTGTATGGAGCCATCTCAAAAAACGCTTAACAAATGATATAGCTAAATAAGTATCAGCTTTGAAGCCGCTTCTCAACTGCCTAATATACATTAGCACATGCTCTAAACATAATTGCTCTACACCTAATAAATTAATGGACATCAGAAAGTCCACGAAACGTGATAACTGCATCTTACAAGTGTACAGAGAAGAAGCTCTAAGGTGATCAGTCTCTTTTTCACCGATAAGCTTGAGAGTCAGAGCACCTATAGGGCTTGAGAAGTTATTGCTTTGGCGCCTTTCCTTAATAGTACCACTTAGTACAAATTCTTTTAGGAGTTTGACTGCCAGTCAATGTTCCTCAGTTTAGCAGCATCCGAAATGGGAGTCTTTCGCAAAAAAGTGTTGAAAGCGCATTCGTTTGAAGCCGAATCACCACAATCATATTCTAAATTTTCTCAGAAACAGAAGTCATGCAATGTCTGCCAGTTTCCCATGTGCTTATTTAGGGTTACCACTCCAACTTTTAGTTTTTCAAGATAGGTTCCTGCATCTAAGACTTTCTGCCATATTTTAATTCTTTGTCTTGGGTTCATATTTCTAAATTCAGATGGTTAATAGACCTTCTAAATTACAGAAATATTATATGTGGCAACTTTGAATATAGCAATATTTAACCTATAAAAATTAATGAGTTAGATTGAAACTAATATATGGAAAGTCCCTAATAATTAAATATATTCCGACTGTATTGGAACTTTCCATATAGCTATCAGTAGATCCAGATGAGCTACTAATTACCTGATTGCTCAACGTTTTTTATCCCCTGTAACTTATTTAGATTCTGTTACCGACAATACGAATCTGGAATATTAATTATTGCATTTTTGGGATAGTAAAAAGAAATAAAGTGTTTTTGTACTGACAAAATGGTTGTAATGTGCAACAAAAATTTCATAACCATCCTAAAAGTGCGTTATTATGATAATAGATAGAAACGAATATATTGAACAGTTACTCGCTCAATGTTGGAATGGTAAGGTAAAGATTGTGACCGGTACAAGACGTTCGGGTAAGTCGTTCCTACTTTCAACTCTCTTTAAGAACCGATTGATTAAGAAAGGAGATTAAGAGAGAGATTTTGTGGAGGTAGCTCTTGACAGAAAGACGGACATCAAGTATCATAATCCAAACCTTCTGTACGACTATATCATGGAGTCCACAAGGGATACAGACAGAAAATATTATGTATTGATTGATGAGATACAGTTGTCGTATAAAGTAAAAAAATATCCGTCAAAGAAATGATGTCCGCCATCAAAACACAGAAACGGATAATGATTCAAATAAATTCTCCGCTTGTTCACTTCTAAGTGCATTTGCATTGCTACATGCTCAAATCTATTGACGTAGCCTTGACGCATATTCTTCAAATCGTGGTTTCCGACAATCAGATATATCTTGCCGTTCAGTCTGTCAAGTATTTTGGTCCATTCTGCAGCCCCCCAGACAATAGTCACCCAAGTGAAAAAACAATATCCTCCTGACCAACCATGTTATTCCAATTGGAGATGATAGTTTCATTCATCATTTCCGCATCCTTAAACGGTCTGTTGCAGAAACGAATGATTTTTCCATGATAAAAATGTGTGTCAGATGTAAAGAACACCTTGCTGCTATCAAATTTATAATTCATTTCTTCTCAATTTATGTGCATAACTGCACGTTAATAATCAAGTTATCAGTACCCATCAGACGGAAAAGACAGAGGAGCATCACAAAGGCAACTGCCACAAATGGGTATAAAACAAAATAGTTGAAAAGTTTGGTAAGGACTCTCCAACTATTCAGCTTATATTTATTATCAAAGTACAACAAACTGTACTCTATGATGTTCGCTGGAAAGTATTTACAATATGCTAGATACATGAACATTCGACACAAATTCAGGTCGTTTATCGCCCCTAATTGTGACCTTTGATAATATGTTCATTCTATTTCTCAGCATTGTTAGTTTTTATATTGTTTCAAAATCGGCGCAAAATTAACAAATAAATTCTATATTCGACATCACTTCCCGAGAAAATCCCCCTTTTGCTTATATGCTACATATAAACGTACATATAAAACTGAACCTATGCAATTAATACACAGATTCAGTTTCTGCTCATTTAGGCTACTCCATTGATTCCCCAATAATCCGTTGAGTTTCTTTTTTGTACTCCTTACGATCATATTCCATGCCTCTACACATCCAACAACTATACGGAGGGCCTGTAGTTTTATAAACTTGCCCCCATTTTTCTTTAGCCAACTCAAACCAATGAGGATGTTCATTGCGACTTCCATCTTCACGAATGATACAATGCCCATAAGCGGCATAAAGAATCACACGAGCCAAACACACGTGCCATTTGTTGGCGTCTCCAAAATTTGTTTCTTTTGTCCATCGTCTCTTTCTATTAACGTCAGGATGAACAACGATGTTACTTTTGAAAGACCTAATGTATCCATAGCATTGTGTATTTTTACCGTTTTATACCCTTTGTGAAAGCCTCGCAAACCGTTCCTTCAGCAATTCGCCATACTTTCCTTTTAACTCCGCACTTAGGAAAGAGTTTTGAATGACAGTCTCAAACTTGGGCAATAGTTTGATATACTTATTTATCAGCCGTTCTACAATCACATTCTTTATACCCAAAGTGGATGCTGACCTGATAAAATCCTCCCTTTGAAGCTTTTTCTTCCGACCATTCAAGGTTAATGCCAACTCTTCATCATCCTTGGGATTGATGATAACCGCATTTAGCAAATCGTAAGCAGGGGTCAAACGTATCATATCCGCTGCCTCATACAAAGAGAAGTTTTTCAAGTGCATATCATTGTTCCCTGTTAACCAAGAGAAAAACACTAATTCGAAGAAATTGGTAACATCCATTTTAGGCAAAGACGAGTATTTCAAAACAGCCTTGCCTATACGTTCATAACTGCTCTTGTATTTATGCTCTGTTTGCCTTTCTGTCAGTTGGCACATATCTTCCATCGCAATCTTCTCTCCGGCAGAAGTCCTGTCAATTCGACGGGTAAGATAGCATAGCGTATCATCTGCCATCCGCATCAGCGTATGAGGAACTACCTCAATACGTGCCACCTCTGCAAGATGCATGGTTAAATCCTCGACCTCAGGCATCATTTCATATTGCGAGGTCTGTGGTTTACAAATATAACCGCCCCACAGCCCGACAATAGTCAATCGTTTGCTACCCTCATGCTCATTCAAATGCAAGGACAACTTCGGCTGAACACCGGTCAAAGAGGTTTGGTCTTGAATGATTTGCAGAGCAAGCTGATCAAGCTGTTCGATCGTATAATCAAGAACAGGCAATATTGCTGTTCCGAAAAACTTCTTTATGCAAGCCGTGTGCATATCCTTTTCCCCCTTTAAGAGCGGACGATAACAATATAAGCAATTACACATGGTTTCCCTCCTTTTCTTCCAAAGGAATAACACTTACTGCTCCGATACAATCCTTGCAGCATGTCAGCAACAACGACATCCGGTCAAGAATACTGATGTCTGTATTCCGCAATGCAACATCCAGCAGCCATCCTTCAGGAATCAAACCATCGAAAAATGGAAACAGCACAGGATCTGTATATGCTTCATCTTGTAAAGGCAATGTCTGGCTAACTGCCTTTGCCTTTTCCAAAGAGAGATATTCCGGTAAATAGCGGAACTCATATCCGGCATCGTTTTCTGTCAGAATACCTGCCAATAGGTCTTTGTAAAATATATGGGCTTGTCTCATTGATTATTATTTTTTTGAGTGGCAACCATTTCATAATTGAAAAAGTCAAGGAGCTGATTCACCTTATCTAGGCGCAACGTTTCCTTTCCTTGTTCAAGGTCTCGCACAAAGCGCAATCCTACTCCCGACTTCAACGAAAGTTCTTCTTGCGTCAAATTATACTGCTTTCGCAGCATCTTGACCGTAGTAGAAAGATTATTCATAAGCATTCAATTTTATACCTTTTCGGGGGCAAAGTTAATACAAATATCCAATATTATACCATAAGGGGTATGATTTATTATACTATCAGCATTATTATATTAGATAAGGTATAATACATTAAGGTTCAGAACCTCAAAAATCAAAGTACATAAGTGCTGTTCTACACTTTTTCAAGCGAATCAAACATTCCCAATAATCGGAGTGCAAAAATCCTAGCGCAAACCACCGAAATTCCAAGAAAACCACTATATTTGTATTCAACAAGCGTTCTGTAACATCCATGCGAAAATACCCTATTGTTCAACACATTGTATCTGATAGCGGACATTCCACAAAAAGACCGAAAAAAGGTGGTACAACACGTATATGCAAAACAATGAAATACACTGATTTGCATTTATCCCCTACATTCTGTGTACTTGTAAAAACAGAGATTGTACCGATTAAAATGAATGGCCACTGATAGTCAGTTATGTAAATATGCTATCTTTGAAAACTGAACTGTTGATCTACCTTTGAGCCGTTGAAGTGGTAGCCGTTCTTGCTGAATTTGATGCCTTGTGGCTCATTGGTTCCACTCTTCATCTTAAATTCAACAGTGATGCCTTCACAATTCAATCGTTCCAATAATTCTCGCCAGTTTCTACATTGAGGAACAGTTGTTTTCAGAGCATTGTAAATCTCATACTTGGTTTTATCTGGTTCTTTTAGTCGATACTGTTTTACTTGCTCCTTACCGCTTGCGAAGTATAATCCATACTTAGCGGTCAGCTCTTTGCATATCTTTTCACTACGGAAACGGTCGTTCTGGTCGGAGATGGTGCGTCCGTTATTATCCACACGATTAAAAGCGATATGTAAATGTGGATGCTCCTTGTCGTGATGTCTACCAATGATGTACTGTGTACTTACTATACCCATACGGTTCATATAGTTGTGTGCTATCTGTGTCATCACTTCATCGGTTAGTTTGGCTCGGTCTTGTGCTGAGAAGTCCAACGAGATGTGTCCCACAGGCTTGCTTACTCGTGGGTTTAGTTCTCGTTGAGCCTCGAAGCTTCGAACAATAGAGTTCAAATTTTTGAGGCGTACACCATCGGAATCCAACAATTTAGTCTGTTTCGCCGGGTCGAGAATGTATTTTACTACACCGCCAAAAGTTGTTCCTTTTACTATTTTTGCCATCATTGTTGTATTTGGTTTAACAGGTGATCAATCTTGTCGGCTAAGTACAGGTATTCCATTCGAGCATCCGGATAACCTGCCGCATTTGCTTTGTGTGCAATCTGATTCAGGTTGTTTGCCATGCCTGATAGTTTGCGAATATGTTCCATCCATTCGGGCGAAAGTCGTTGCCCTATTTCGGCCTTTAGGATTACAACTCTGATAAAATCGCATGGAGAAACTCCTGCTTCCGACGCACGTGTTTTGAGTGTGTAATACTCCTCGGTATTCATCTTTAGGTTCACTCGATAGGTACGTTTCTCTATCAATGATTTGGTGGGTCTTCCACCTTTATTATATACTTTCATACATTGTTTTTTATTCAATTTTGTAGACCAACGGGATTAATACAAGGTTTTGGGACACCCAAAACATAAACTTGCTATCTCAAAATCTACGATTTTACTTAAAGCTTGAATCCTTCTCTATTTGCGGTGGAAACAGGTCGTGCAGGTTCTTCGATGAGCTTCAAATTCAACTCTTTTATTAGCAAATTGAGAGCTGGATTCTTTGCAATCATAGCTTGTAAAATAGCTTGCGATTGCTTCATCTCCAATAGAAAATCGGCAATGTCAAATCCATTTTTCCGCTGTTCAGAAGTGGCATTCTTTTCTAAATAATCGAAAAGTTTAGCAGTAATTCCCATTCGTTGCATTGTGGCAATTCGAGTCGACCAGTCATCGGTAGCTCCCAAGTCGGGAAAGAGCACGACGTTGCTGCTTTTGAGAATATTGAGATTCTCCTCATGGAAACAGCCATTTTTGCCACCCGAAGCGATCCATAAATATTGCGGCAGATAGGAGCTGGCGATAAGGGCACTCTTCTCACTTTCTACAATGGCCACGGACTTTGTACTCTCTTTAGACAATAGGTGCTCGCCAAAGAAACATTGTTTCAGATTAAATCCGTCCTTATGAAGAATGGAGTGTACCCATGTGATATGATTATGAGGTTCTTTAATACGCCTGCCCGTAGTTGAGTTATAGAGCATGATTTTGCCAGTACGCACTTTGCCGAGTGTGTCTGTCTGCCAAAATACCGTTGAACCTTGCCAATGGTTAGCTGTTCCTACTTGATAAAGCTTCATTAGTCGCAATGATTCATCTTCACCAAATTGAGTAGATAGGAATTGGAACAGTTTGTTTTCTTTGTAATGGTTCATTGACCGTTCTACTAGAGTTCCATCTATATAGCTTGTTAGTGATGGCGGTGGAGCCGGACGGAACAAACGTTCACGCACTAGTGACTGTTCGCATGGTTTTGGATTCTGTTCAAAGTATGTTTTGGGGGTAAGGTGGTAACCACATTTCTGTTCACGGTTACACCGTCCGACGTATTCGGGAAAGGAGATGATTCCTTCCGTATCAACATATATGGAAAAGCATCTTTTGTGCTTGCACTCCGGACAGGTGTGTCGAGAGGCAATGCTTTTGTATGGTTCTAATATAAATCTGTGTGTCATTGATTCTTTTTCTAGTGCATTTTCGACATTTTCTGCATTTTGGTTTCTCAAAATGTGAATAGTGTGGATAATGCGGTTATACTTTTCTGTATTCTCCGTGACGGTCTTTTTGGAAAAGACTTCCAGTGTGTTTACTCAGAAATTCTTTGAAAGCTCGCTCTTTCATTCCTTGACAGCCTGCTACCTCTATACCTTGCGCAGTGGTGAAAAGTTCCGGAAGTTGAAATAGAATGGATTGCTGTTGAACTGTAAGAGCCGTTTCGTTCATTAGATTTTGCACTCTGGTAGCGGTTTGTTTGAAATATTCTGTTAGCAGAATCGCTCGTTGAACGGTTTCTGTATCTACCTGATCTCTGCCGCACTCCCCGCAGAGCCAACGGGTTATCTGTATCACTAAGCAAAATCGAATGATATAGATTTCCAGTTTACAATATATTCCTAAAAGCATTTCATTGCTGAGATTATCGCACAGGTCTGCGTGGTTATGCTGCCATTTATACAATAGTCTGCGAGCCTCTTCGCTGAAGGTTACGATTGAAGGCTGAATTTCCTTGTTCTCATCAAATGAGCACTCTATGTTGATAAGTCCATTTAGTAGTGTATGCCATTGAACTTCCAAATCGGGAGAAATATCTTTCTCGTTCCATCGGGCCTTTTGCTGAATGGCAGGCATGATGAACAGGATACGGTCGATAAACCCGTTGCTTGAACGGTCGCCATGAGCTAAATCGCTGAGAATCTTTTTCTGGATGGTGCCGATCACCGGAATGAATGGACGGGTGATGAAAACGGAGCTTTTAGCATTCTTTCTATCGGAAATAACAGTCTTGGCACTGAATACCGACAGCCAGAACTGTTCTTCCGAACCATTATTATAACGGTTGAAGTTTTTAAACCATGCCGAAAGCTCGTCCGACCAGAGGCAAAGCTCACGTTTATTCTGTGCATGGATATAACTTAATCCTTCGGGTGTAATGTCTGAAACTAGAAAGCGTTTACGGATTGGTTCTTGTGGAAACTTCTCCGCACCGGCATCCTGACGTTCTTTTTTACTCATAGATATATCTTGCTCATACTTAGCATACAGCTTCCCAAATTCCAGATTTTGTTGATAATCGAAGTTAATGAAGGGCTTCATGGCAAAGCTGAGGGGATGGCTTTTGTTTGCACCCGGTCGGCCGACCAATGCTACAAACAAAATGGCACTCTCTACCCAACCTTGTTTCATTTGGACAAGGTGGGTATTACCTATTCCTGCTGCAATGGCAGTCAGGATAGAGGCAGCCGTGTAATCGATGGGATAACTTTGGCATTCATACACCTCATGTATAATCCGCTGAATTTTGGATGGAAATATCTCAACCGGAAATTCTGCGCCTGCAAAAGACATATTCATTCCCATTGCTTGATTGATAATTCCTTCGGGAGTTATTGATTTCTCTTCCATAACTCTCACGGATTAAAGGTTAAAACCTGATTTGGGTTTGCGACGTACGCCGTTTTGCATTGAAGCCAGCATTTGATCGTAGTTCTGTTCTGAAGTATTCTTCCGACCGTTTTCTATCCATGCCAGTAATTCATCCTCATAAAAATAGAGCTGCTTCCCTTTTTTATAAGAAGGTAGCAATCCTTTACGCACAAGGGCATAGATGGTAGGTTTGGCTTTTTGAATAATACGGCAAGCATCATCAATGCCAACCAGAACACGCTTGTCTGGGTTCGTAGGTTGGAGTACTGTTATGAGTTGTTTTAACTCATCGACCTGTTCGGTCAGATAGGCCACCGCTTCAGGCAGCTTATCAAAAGTGATTTCTTGTTTACACATAAACTCTTTATTTTAATAGTTCGTGTGCAAAGAAAACTGGTTATTTTATGGTGAAATTAGTCACCAAGATATAACTGATCAATAACTTATCAGTGGTGATTGTTGCTATATACCAATAGGTTATGGCACAAAAAAGGCGACCACGTGCAGTGATCACCTGGATGTTGTGTAGAAAGTATAATTTATAGTTCCTCTTTGATTTTGATAATGCAAGTTCCCTCTGCTCTGAGTTTTCGCTTGATAGTTGAAATTTCGCTATCTTTCAACTCTTTGGCGAAAATGTACTTGATGAATGTTGCCGTCTCAATGCCCGATTTCTTAAACTGATTGCCTACGTTCCAACCGAAGTGCATCAGGTCAATGGATTTTAGTTTGGTATCAACGGTAACGGGCGTTTTTATCTGTTCGCACTCTTGTTTTGTTGCGAATTGAAAAGCACGGATATGCTCGCAAAGCTGTTGCAAATCTTTCTCGGTCATATACAATGCCATCTCTTGTCCCGTATAGGATAGAATCTTTTCCAAAGTTTGTGCCTGCTCTTGCTCGAATTTATGTTGCGCGGCTTGTTTATATTCTCCGTAGTTAAGCACGGCAGGCTCCTCCTGCTCTTGTTCTTGTGGTGTTTCTACAAGTAGTTCTACTACAATTTCAGACTCTAAGTGTGGATATTTCTTTCTGAAAATCCGCTCTACCACAGGCAAAAGACAATCATTCAATATGGATTGGAAACTAAAATAGAAGCCACCAAGCAAAAGGCAAGTCACGAAAAAGATCATAAGACCTGAGAACTCATCCATTTTGAGTTCTGTTACTGCAAACATACGGGCTAGCACAGCAATACTCAATATTGATGCACATAAGAAAGTATATATAATAATGTAGTCGGTTTTCTTAGCTGTCATATTAATCAATAGTTATCATTTGTGCGCAAATATATATTAATAACTTATTGATTCCAAAATGTTTGTGCAATTGTCTGCATTTGGCGTTGATATGGCAGCGTTTGTCCACCTTGTAGGATAAATAACTATTCGTTTTGCCAAAGAATTAGATGTGTTCTTTAATTCTATTACTAATGGTACTTCCAAATAATTCCATTTCGCTGTTCGTTATTCCCAATTTGGTAGCCAATATTTTCCAATCTCTTATGGCTATTACAACTTCAGAGATAATCTTTGAGGCTACGTCCCAAGGTAGCATATAGTCTTCACAAGCATCTAATAGAATTGTTAAGTCTGCTTTGTTGGAAGAGTTAGAAATAAGTAGACTCTGATATTCATTCAGCGTTGGATTCATATCGTAAGCAGGGGATAGAGTCCAACCTTTAGATGTGAGCAGAAAGCCGTGATTGCGGAAGTGATCGTCCGAATTACCGACGCAAATGTTAAAAGCTACACGACGGTATAGTTCTTGAAGGTTTTTGTTTACCTCAGTGCAATTCTGAAGTATAAAGTCCACCATATCTAAGTAGCCATTTCCGGTGCTTGCGTTAGCACCGTCCGAGAGTCCAAGTAATGTCATGGCAGAGGCAAAATGTATCCGTTTGCCGTCATCTTTTCTATCAAAACGACGTGATAAGAGAGTGTGGTACTTGTCGCTTGTGGAAATTACTCGCGTAGATGCTGCATTGATTCCTGCTTTTTTAGCCAATAGATGGCAGAAGTGTTCCCAAAGCCCTGTATTGTAATCATCTTTGCGAGACGGAAATTTGGTAACATACAACACTTTGTTCGTATCGACTATGCTGGCTTTCGGTCTGGCTCCACCTAATGAAAAGCCGGGTTGTAATAATTGAGTAAGCCACTTCTTATCAGGTATTTTGTTTTCCTCTTCGCTTTTTTCAATCTCTCCACTGGCATGAATCAATTCACGGATGCTGGTTAATGGTGGTATGCGCAGCGTATTACTTGAGTTGATAAAATCGCCATCAGGTGTTTCTTTAAACCGAAACCCACCCATGCAAGATGAATCATCAATTCCCAACAGATAATCAAACGAGGATAACCGACGGACCGGTCGTTTCTCTTCGGAAGCCAAGATCTGCTCTCTACGATTAAGTAGAGTACGTCCCCAGCGGTCGGGCAAGGCATCGGAGAAGCATCCGAAAATATCTTTCTCCGGTTGTGTATATTGTAGTCCTTTGTAGTTATTCAAGTCCGCACTAATAAATAGGTTACCATATAGCTTCAGCCATTCATCATTGAATTTAAAAGCATAGCTATCTGAACCACGAAGCGATTCGTAGCTTAGCTCTCCGATAAGTTCAATATCTTTCAGCCAATCAAAGTCAGCATATACCAGTAGCTTTTTCATTGTTTACCCCTTTTTAGATGCACGCTCACGATTCTTTAAGGTCAAATCTTGCAGTGATTTACCCAATTTGTCCTCTTTGGCAAGCCAGAGAATATCTTCATCGAGTTGCAAGGCGTAAAGCACACGAAGATAAATACCTATTGCAACGGTGGCACACCCTTTTCAATACGAGAGACTGTGAGAGGTGAGCAGGTAGCTCGTTCTGCCACCTGTGCCATACTCAAATTACGACGTAGGCGTGCTAATTTGATTTGCTCACCTACCATCTCCATTTTCTGCTGTAATTTGCGAGGTAGCTTAGTACCCATTGTATTCTTTGCCATAACTGCAACATATCATATAATATGCAAATATAATGATATTTGTTTATTATATGATATGTTGATGGGATATATTTCTATTTCAATGAGATTTTGTTTGCCGACTCGCGTTTCTTTTCACTCACCAGCTCCGCATATATTTGTGTAGTTGACACATTGCGGTGAGTGAGCATCTTACTGACGGTATAAATATCTGTACCAGCGGCAATTTGGAGGGTAGCATACGAGTGCCGATCTATATGAGTAAAATAGGCAAAAGCAAACAAAAACAAAATGGAATATTTTGGCTGTAATCGGTTGATACTGCGTAGTTTTACGGTAATATGCATTTTTTCTAAAAAGCAAAAAAACGTAAAGTATTAGGGTAATTCAGTTACCAAACCGTTACCTTGCAGTTACCAAAATCAAAATAGGTAACAGAATAATTCACCTTGCGTATATTCCACTGTTTTACAGTATTATGCACAACATTGAACGCTTATAGAAAAGGTAATTTTGCCCATTAAATTATAAGCGTATGAAAGTAGAAAAATTTAAGGTATTGCTCTACCTGAACACAAACTAAAAGATTATACCGCATTTGCTAACAGATTGTTAGCGGTATTTGGAGAGGGCTGGGGTAACGATTTGGCGACCGTTCTTATTTCAGCGTTTTGCGGTGCAATACTGTCAAATAACTCGGTTGTAAAGGTACGCAAATTCTGGGAGATTTCAAGTATGTTTTTTTCCTTTTTATCTGATAAACACCCCTCTTATGGAAAGAACGAATAAGGCAACACTTTTGCGGGAAATACTACCCGAAGCGTAGCGCAGGTGTGGAGATTTCCCGCAAAACCCGAAGGACTTGGTGTTGACGTTTCGTTCTTGGAATATATCTTTGTGTTCAGATAATAAGGATTTACTTTAGCATAAATCCACATTCCGTAATAGTCGAATTCACATTTTCCGATAACAGCCATTCGTATAACTTGTAAGCCATCGAATTACGATCTAAATCGGAACGAATGGCAACATGTACTTCCGATATAAACGGATAAGTTCTATTTTTTACAGTATTCTCATCCGGAAAAATACCGTTAATAGCAATTTTAGGAACTTCGCTGTCGGGTACTCGTGCTTGCAATAATTTATAATTATTGAACGTATAACAGATCCCGGTCTCATGTTCCAAAATTTCACTAAAAACCTGCGCCATTCCACCTATTGCGCTTTCGGGGAAATCAGCGGGTTCTAAATCAGCCATAACCAACTCCCTAAAGATTTCTTCACTGCCTGAGTTGCGCGGACGTGTAAATACTTTCATCTCTGCATTGTTCCCGCCAATTTGCGACCAATTGGTAATTTCTCCCATATATGTTTTCTGAATCTGATCAACCGTTATTGTTTTAACAGGATTTTTCTTATTTACCACAAAAACAAAAGCATCTAACGCAATAGGTTTTTCGATCAGCGTAACTCCGAGAGATTCGGCATGAGCTTTTTCATCAGGTGAAGCCGTCCGGTGTGTGAGTATAATATCCGCTTCTCCATCAATCAAATTTATAAATGCTCCATGTGTCCGGGAAGTCTTTATCCGCTCCGAGAAAAAGTTTTGATATTGTTCCGGTAATTCGTCATAGACAGGGTGTAGCGTCCATTCAGACATAATACCCGGTTCCATCCAACGATAGGAAGTTCCCAACAATTTACAGGCAACCATCATATTCAATACACTTGAAGATGTAGAGCCATCCACTTTGGGATAATTCTCAAAGGAAATGTTTTCTATACCGACAAACCCTTCATTTTCGTCATCATTATCGTTGCAACTCACAAAACAGAAAATAGAAGATAGAATTCCTATCAATAACAAGTATTTTGTTTTCATACGTGAAGCTATTTATTTTGAATACTCCGGCAAAGATAGCAAATATTTGGAAAACAGAATAAAATTACATCTTGATACCGCCTTGCTTCGGTTGAATTACAGGTCTGCGAATGGTTTGGCTCACTTTCTTGAACTGCTCTTTAAACCAGTCGAAAATATTCTGTCCATTGAGGGAAAGGTGGAGCTTGTCTGGCTTGTCGTGTTCTTTGTAAAGTTGGAGTTTGTCGTCCTGCACGTTAAAATACCGGTCGTGTTCTTGTGAGTAGAGTTTACCTGTTACTATAACCTCTTTGCCGGTAAATATCTCTTTTATAGTCTCAATCGCCAACCCGATATCCCTGCATAACTGCGCCATCTTTAAATTTTCACTTAAATTGGGGAATATGCTGACTAACATATTTATATCGTCCTGTGCTTTATACGGTTCATATTCCTTTTGGAGTTGTTCGAGCCGGACTTTCGTTTCAGCAAGCTCTTTCTCCTTTTGCCGGACGTAATTGTCCATATCGAGAAACTTCTCCCGCGCCTCGTCCTTGCGGTCGTACAAATCCCAGATTCTGTCGTTTATCTCCTCTTTACGCTCTTGCAGTACCTCGATATTTTCTTTCAGGTCTTCGTTCTTGACGAATAAGTCCCTGTAATGTTGCGTTGTGGATATATGTCGGGCATCGGAGCCTTTAATGCCACGCTTTAAGCCGTATTTCGCCATCGCTTCGGCATAGCTGTCCTGAAAATATTTCAGGTTTTCACGGGTCATTACATCGTCGGCGCAGAGCCTGACGGTATCGGTAGGTTTCTTGCGGTATCTCTTCTTACCCTGTCCGGTTTCCGGATTTTTCTCCCGCTCTTTTCTTCTTTTACCAGTTACTATCGGTACTACCGTCGCATGGATATGGGGCGTTTTCTCGTCCATGTGCAGAACGGCGGAAACTAAATTGTCCTTCATTAATGTATCCTGCAACCATTTGACATTATCATCGCACCACTGGTCGAGTTTGCCCTCTGCTACTATGCGTTGCATATCTTCGGGAGTACCTGACAGCATAATTTGCAACGCCCGGACTTGGTTATGGCTAATCTTGCGCTTTATTCCTGCTGTTTCGATACGGTGCTGTATCGCCTGCGTCCGGGTTTCTACTCCATCGGGAAACTTGATAAGCTCCCTGTTCTGGTGTTTTCGCTCCGGGTCGGCATTTGCCGGACTGACCGTCCTCTCTATATGAGCGGTCGTTCCCGAATCGTTGCCTTTCGGCTTCTGTATATGTAAGACTGCAAATCCCATTTGCTATAAATTTTAAGGTTGAAAATTTCAATGATACCGCTTCGGGCGGTTACGGTCGTTCCGACCGCTGGGGTGTCCAGAGGGGTTTATCCCTTTGGCTTATTGGGGCATTTTCAGCGTTACGGAGTAATGCGGCTCGGAAAATGCCCTAATAAGCTATGGCTTTTCTCTAAAAGCCCTTTTGGGAAGTGTGCGATTGGACACGGATAACGGTCTGCCCGACAGCTTTACTCAATACAGTTTGTCGAGTGAGTGAAGTCCGTCGAGTTTCAAAACGGCATTAAGTTCCTATACCAATTTTGATTTTGGTAAAGACGACTAATTGAGCATGACGTTTCCAAAATTATTTCCTAATAAAAGGATTTGCCGTGGTTCGGGTCGAGAACGTGCTTTGTTTATTATGTACTCCCGAAACAAGTCGGCATTCCTCGCCTTTATCCGAAACGAGAGAGCCGTTATCATCTCCAAACCATATAGTTCCACTATAGAGCCGTTTTTGCAGGTATGTTCTCGGCACACTTTCCGTTCGTCTAACACGCCACTTTTCAGAATAGAACGAACATTGGCGTTCACTTTTGCCACAAAACACTCGAACAGGTCGGCTATCTGGTGCTGGGTCATCCAAACTTCTTCGTTTGCGGGAACTATTACTGTTCCGTTCGCTATGGTTATTGCTTTTTCTTTCATAGGGAGCCTCCTTTCTGGTTTGCCGAAGTCAATCCCGCTTCCAATTTCTTGCCGAACGCCGATATATCATTTTCCAGTTTATCGGTAGTTATCTTGGCATAAATCTGGGTCGTAGTGATTTTCGTATGTCCCAATATCTTGCTGACACTCTCTATCGGCATCCCCTTACTCAAAGCTAATGTGCTGAACGTGTGACGGCTAACATGGAATGAGAGAGGCTTATCTATCTCACATTCCTTTGCTATAAATTTTAACGTTCTGTTCATATAGGTATTTGCGTGTAGGTAAAACAAGCGGTTGCCTGTTCTAAATGGTTCGTAGCGTTCGATTATCTTCAACGCACTGCCTAACAGCATTACACGATAGGGAATGTTGGTTTTCTTCCGCTTGGACACAATCCACCAACTGCCGTTGATATTTTCCATATCATCGGTTGTGAGGTGTTTAATGTCGATATAGGAAATGCCGGTCAGACAGCCGAATACGAACATATCCCGCATTTGGGTAAATACAGGTTTGTCAAATTTGTGGTTCATAAGCCTTTGCAACTCCTCTTCCGTGAGGAACTGGCGTTCCTTTACGCTGGGGCTGGCATGGTATTGTGCAAAAGGATTGCGGTGAATGTGTCCGTCGCAATGGGCACGAGTTACAATCATCTTTAGCGGAACGGTGTACATCCATACTCCCGATGGAGAAAGAGATAATTCGGTGCGCAGATAAATGTCGAACTGTCGGATAAAATCTTCGGAAAGCTCTTTCATGGCAATATCCTTACGCTTGTAATATGAGCCGATAAAGTTTGCCAAGTGATTGCGCACGATACAGTATTTCTGATAGGTTCCTTTCGCTCTGTCTTTGCCTACCCGCTTACTGAAATCGGCGTTGTGCTTGTCGAAAGCCGATAGAATGGTGGCGAACTCGTCGCCTATGCCCTGATAGGCGTTTCTGACCATTTCTGCGGTAGCGAAGCCCTCTCGTTCCCTAATCTGACCGTAATGCTCGATGATTTTAGACTTAATTTTGTCTAAGGCGTGGTTAATTTTCTGGGCTTCTGCTCCCTTGCCTTTAGCCCGATTGGCTTTGGCATCCCATAGCGAGAGGGCTACCGTCTGTTTACAACTGAACTGGGAGGCTTGCCCGTTCACAGTGATACGTCCCATAATGGGCGCAATGCCGTTCTTTTCCTTACTGCTGTTCACATAGAACAGTACTTTAAATGTGTTCCGCATAACTCAATTCTTTTTGGTTACAAAATTACTTTCAATTGAGTTATTTACAGCTATGCAAAACTACGCATAACGCTGAATAAAAACCATTTACGAATATTTATCGTATTCGTTTGGGGTAACGATTTGGAAACCGTCCGCCTTCTTTATTCTGCTTAAATCGTCTTTTCCTGTAGTGGAAAAACTACGCCAATATAAGCATATTTCGCTGACTGTCAGTTGAATTACCCTTATTCTCCTAAATCTACTTTCTATGTGGTATATTCTACCTAAAAAAGAGCCAACCGGATAAATACAATAAAGCCCCCATCATGGGCCGAATCACTGTAAACAATTCAATGGTACAATTCAGTTGTAAGTTGTCCTGTACTCCTGAATTATGGAGTTCCCGCGAAAGCCGCTAAATCGGAAAAAGCCATGAAGCATTAGAAGTAAATGCGAAAATAGACAAGCTTTTACTTGCTATTAATTCAGCATTTGACAGGCTTGCAGAACGCAAGCAACCTTTTGACGCAACAACGGTCAAAAATCTATTTCAAGGAAGCATGGGTAGCCAAAAGACATTGTTGTCCCGACTCTATATGCTTATGGAAGAAATGAAATCCCGTATCGGAATAGACGTTGCCCCGACAACGATATCTACTTACTTCTATACCCACCGTTCACTGGATAAGTTTATCAAAAAGAAATTCAAGACCAAAGACATTGCTTTTGGTCAACTCAACGAACAATTCATCCGAGAATATCAGGATTATGTACTTATCGAACTGGGATATTCCTTGGATTCCGTTCGTCACTTTCTGGCAATCTTAAAGAAGATATGTAAGATAGCGTTCAAGGAAGGGAGTTCCGAGAAGTTCCATTTTGCCCATTACAAACTACCCAAACAGAAAGAGACTACTCCAAAAGCATTAAGCCGGGAGAATTTTGTAAAAATACGAGATTTGGAAATACCCAGAAATCGTCCATCCCAATGCTATAGCTTCAAATGGCTTCTATTCATTTCTTGAAGACTTAGATATTCAACCGGATTCGTTTAAAACAATATCTATTTGCTACCGTGCATACACATTCTATAATAAACTCAATATATGTACTGTAAGTGAAGCGTTACAATTGGTAAGAAGTTTAGCCAGCATATCTTCGTCGAACAAAGGAAACCCAATCAAATCAAGATCTATTGATCGTTTATGCACTCTGTTACCAAGTGCATCTGAGGATGACGTAAGAAGCTTGCGGAACATTGACTTTTCTTCATTTGATGGTGGGAATGTAAAAATAGCAAAATCAATAGAACAGTTTTTAGATGTACAATTTAAAAAGGCTGAGCGAAGTCAACTATCTCGATTTATTTTTGATGTCCATGAAACAAAAGAGAATGTAATATGGTGGCATCAGACGATTATTCATAAAGTATCCCAATTACTCAAAAATCTATCTGCTTTTGTCGTTTGGGATCTGATTAATCAACAGAATGGTTTACTTGAATACTTTGCACCACATATAGATACCGCTCCAGATAGAGAATCACAGTTTCTGTCTTCATATCCCAAGAATTTAACTTCAGGGCTTGCCAAGGTAGTGAAAAATTTTACAAAAAACAGAAAATGGTACCGCTTATTTGGAATGGTGAATCTAGAAATCGCCTCTCTTCAAGATGCATTGCAAGAACAACTTTCTTTAGAAAGAGATGTCGATCTGCATTATCAGTATAGCGGTCTAAGCATTATTGTAGATAATTTCTCTGATAAGTCTTTTGTCGAATTTGCAGTTAAAACAGATACGGGAAAACTCAATCGTATCGCAGCAGAAAAGTGCATTAAGAGTCCTCAGCTATTGAGTCAATTAGATGTCCAAGTAGTCGCATGGAGAAAAATATGGGCTTACTCATTAGCGAAAACCAATGATTTATCTTTAGGTATATCGGACTTACAGTTTACTGTATTTAGGATATTTGACTTATTACTTGAAAATGATCCGGTTGACAGCTTAATCATTAAAAAGATAAGTGAATCAGAATATGCTAATATTAGAGAGTATCCCGAAAGAAAAAGTCTTTGGGATAAATTACCAGTAGAATATAAATCGGAATTTATTTCTAAGACTGCAGACTCAATTATTAAATCTATTTTGAATGGTAATGACGAAGAGGTTGAGCCAATAATTGCAGATCACATACTAACAGATAATTATATAAATAGAGTATGTAGTCATGCCATCCTAAAATCTATACTTGTCATTTATGACAAGTTTACGAGTTTGGAAGAGAATTATCTACTTGCAGGAATAAGAAGACATATAGGAGATTTGGAAAAATCGGATTCAGATAAATTGGGTTTGTTAGTTAAACGAAAAGTTGGACAAATTCTGCTGAGGTAGTTTTCGATAAAGCAAAATCAAATCCTTCTTTTAGAACGGCACTTAATCAATGTAAATATTTAATTCCTAAATGGAGGCGTTTCTGGTATAATAACTTATTCAATGAAACTTTCTCTGAAAGTGATTACTATGATTCATTATGCGAACTGGCTATAAGTCTATATGATAGAGGTCCAGAAGAAAATAATATTTGGAAGAAAGCAGGGGGCGATGTTTCAATATTAACAAATACGGATAACAGGAAAGCGCAATGGTATGCGGCTATTCAGCATTTACGCAATGGAAGTGGCGGAAAAGAAATAACTGCTTATTCTCTACTTGAAGAAATTAAGAAAGATAAACCGTATAGATATTCTACGGAAATAAATAAATTAATGGAGTATTTTAAGAAATGAAAAAAATATTATTTGTTACAGCATTACAGTTAGAATTTGATGCTGTAAAATCATATGTCACAGATATAGAATCAGTAAAACATCCGGAGACTGGCACATATTATGATAAAGGAACATTTATCAATAATAATTCTTGTGAGGTTTTTATTGTAGAAGCAGGTGCTGGAAATACTCGGGCTGCCGAAGAAACAAGTCGAGCAATATCCTTTTTTAAACCTGATTATGTTTTCTTTATAGGTGTTGCCGGAGGAATTAAAGATGTTGCTTTAGGCGATGTCGTCGCATCTACCAAAGTCATTGGGTATGAGATGGGAAAAGCAGATGATGTATTTAAACCCAGATCCGATGGTTTTCAGTCTTCTTATGAGTTAGAACAACTTGCCAAATATGTAAAAAGAAAGGCTCAATGGAAGAATAATCTTGCAACGAATCCGGATAGTTTTGTTGCTCCAATTGCTGCTGGAGAAAAGGTGGTTTCTTCCACTAGAACGGAAACTTATAAGCAACTTAAAATGAACGCAAGTGATGCATTGGCTGTCGAAATGGAAGGAGCTGGATTTTTGCAAGCGGTTCGTGTTCATTCGTCACAAGGAATAATAATAAGGGGGATTTCAGACTTGCTTGAATATAAAGAAGAAGCAGATAATTCAGGGTCACAACCTATTGCGGCTAATAATGCTGCTGCATTTGCTTTTCAGATGGTAACAGAACTAATAAAATCAAAAGATTATTCTATATCCAATCTTGATGATATTTCTTTTAAGAATAACTTAGTAAACAAATTATCCTCTCTTTATGAAAAGGGTCCAGAAGAAAAAAATATCTGGAAGAGAGCTGGAGGAGATGTTTCTATATTAACTAATGATGAAAACCGCAAATCTCAATGGTACAGTGCTATTGATACATTAAATAAAGGTGGTGGTGGGTAGCATTACCTTAGAATCTTTAATGAAAGAAATAAGGGAGGATTATCCATATATTGTTTAACATATAAACAGATCGTTTATTTGGGCACTTGCCAATATTTCTATTGGTTGCAAAAAAAGGTAACGATACCAAAAATGGTTGGTGATTATTTCAAAATATGGTAATAGTCATTTCCTCCCCATTTCATAACAATCTCTACATCTGTGCCTAAATTACTCGTTGTATATATGTTAATAACTGCTTTTTTTCCCGGCTCGACAACACATGTTTCCCGAATACTAATCGGGCATTGTTTGTCCTTGCTTTTAATAGAGAAATTGTCATTCACATTGGTGTTGTTGACAACAATAGAGGCTTCTCCTTTGGAAGTAATCACAGCTATGATAAGATTTGGAATAGGTGTATGAATGTGTGCATGGATTCTTGAATCATCAATAATGTCACCTACTTTAAAATAGTGATGATTTTTATCATAACCGGTCAATCGCTTAACAAGAACATCAACATCTGTATAGGGGTTTATATTAAAAAGCTGGTCTTTCTCCTTTCTGATATCCTCTCTCATGATAAACCGAAGCCAAGCTGAGTTGGTTATTGCCGTTTCTGTCTTGTTCTCTAAAAACGGATAAATGCTTTTGTAAGCACTTTTCGAGTAATCTGAAAAAAGTTTATGTTCCCTCATATATCCCGCAACACATCGTTCCCCAGAGCAATCACCATCGTTTTTGTGTGATCCACATTCAAGATATTTCTCCTTTTCATTTTTGCAGTCTGACTTATCAAATTTATTGGAGAAATGTCCAAAGTGCATCAACACCCATTCTTCAAAAGCAATACTGGAAAAAGCGATGTTGATATCGTTGTCTTTAGCTAATTTGAAAGCATCTTCATGTTTCGTATATCCATCTTTGTCGAAAACCGCCCATAATTCATCAAATCCTTCATCTTTCCGACTAATAGCTTCGTTAATTAATCCCAATGGATCACTTTTAGGTTTCGCTTCATTCTCGTCCGGATAAATAGTCAAGGCATAGTTTAATTCATCTCCAAACAATTCTCCAATCATTTGAAAATAATTCTTTTCAGTGCTGCGTCCTTCACATGCAATGAAAATAGCCTTCGGTAATGTTCTTTTCTTTTTACTCATCGCCAAATATAAATTCTATTTCCTTGATTTTAGGCTCTCCTCCGAACTTACCATTATAATACCATTTATCAAATGGAATACCCTCTCTCACACCATCAAAATCTTTGATGGAATACAATTCTGAAGCACCAAATTTATTTTTTTCCGTAAACCAAACCTGATCCATTCTGAACATATCCTTATCTAATAAAGTCACCTCATGAGTAGCACAGACTAATTGAGCGTTTTTAGGGTTACTGATAGGGTTGCTGAACAGTTTTACTAAGAATTTAGTTAATTTCGGATGAAGGCTGTTATCTAATTCATCGATAAACATAATCCCCCCGGTTTCCAATTTCTTTAGAATGTATCCGCCAATGGCAAATAAGACATTTGAACCTGCGGATTCTTCTCTGAATGGCAATTCTTTATTACCAATCTTTTTATCATGGTCAAACAGAGAGTGCTGACCGAACAAAGCATATTCGTTTTTTTGCGGTCTTGTTTTATCAGAACTCGGTTCTCTGGAAATCCTGATATCCTCTATTTTTGTATCCGAAATTTGAATTAATTTTATAAGCCGTTTTCTTAGTGCTTCGTTTTGAGGTTCAAGAAGATCACTGCTAAGTTTTTCCTGCATATTTTTCGTGTAAACTGAATTCTGGGAATTCCAGACATCTATATTTTTGAAAAATAAATAAATCTCGGTTAATTGTTCATGGACAATTGTACTGCCGAACTGTGATAGATATAGCTGATTCTTAAATACTTCCTTTTTTATCCGTTGATTCGTTACGTTTTTTGTCAGAGAAATGACATGCGAATGAGTCGTTTCCCCTTCGCTATTGGTGCGGGTAAAGAGATTCGCTTTCTGTCCCTTGGGATAGTAATCCAGAATTTCAGAGATGATTTCATATCTATTGTAAGAGAACTGATAACTGTATTTGATCTTATCTGTTCCGATAAATTGCAGTTTGAATCCAATGGGAGAAGAAGCTGTCGTTTGTTCAAATAGAAAAGGATCATAGCAAGTTATCGCATCTCCTACAATGTTTGTCGCAGAACGTTGTATAAATGATATACATGCAAAAAATGCCTTTATTATATTTGTTTTTCCCGAAGCATTAGCCCCATAGATCACAGCTGATTTAAGTACGGACAGGCATCCTCCGGCAGATAGTTCAACAGAAGCCATATTATCAGGCTTCGCTTGAGAACTCTCAGCAAGCATTGACAAGGTTTGTTCGTCCTTTATAGAACGGAAGTTAGATACTGAAAATTCCAATAACATATAATATTCCTTTCATATTTGTTTAACACCTGCAAATATAGTAATAATTTCGACAAAAACAGTCAAAATGGAATAATTAACGAGTATAGTATAAGAATATTTTAGAAAATACCGGAAAGAAATCTCCAATAAGAGTTTTTTTAGATTATAGCATAGGAATATCGGTATTTTTTCTCATTATGTAAATGTCAAGTATATAGATACCGCCCATCCCCAACCACAACACCTCAATATTTGGCCTCACATGCACGTCCCTTTTTTAAGATAACTTGAATCCCGTTTCATCCACGTTCAGGCCCTAAAGGGTTTTAGGAAAAAAATTCCTTATCGCTTCGCTTGTAATTTTTTCCCTAAAAAACGTTCCTGAATCGCCATTCAAGTTGAGGGGAGTGGTAAGGGACTTAGCATGTGAAGCCGAAACGATGACGCATATTATAATTGCCAGGCAGGGGATGCTGTGGCAACATCTATTCCCCGAAGCATATAATGCTCTACACTGACTATCACTAACCGACATTTTCCTGCATACTATCTTATCAAAAATAAAAAGTGGAGGGGACTAAAGCTGTTCTCCTCACAAATCTGCATATTATCGTTTTTCTCTCGTTCTTCGTTTCTCATTCCTTTTATCGTGATTCCCGCCTTCTTTTTTCGTAAGCGTCTCCGCGATGACGTATAGCGCATCTCAAAAACGACTTTTACTTTTGCATAAATCAATAAAAAA
>PPYF01660317.1_pt1 | contig 48022 bp, 39 predicted proteins | sample 1559871 | NCBI WGS metagenome assembly PPYF01 (sample SAMN08240021, study PRJNA423297) | Human gut metagenome, whole genome shotgun sequencing project.
TAAAGCATAATTCCTGCTCCGGTGATGACACATAAAAGAATGCCCGCAATAATACCATAGCGCATCCATGGCATAAATTGATCTTGAACACTGCACGCTGTAAACAATGGCTGTATGGTAGCTTTTGTAATATTAAAATAGCTGCGTTTTTGTCCTACCGGTGCTGCATCATTCCAGTAAGTAATCGCACCACCCATCCTCTGTGTAACATAATATGCTATGGAAACAAGTATCACCAGTACTCCAATTCCATTTCTCGTTTTCGCAGTAACTAAAGTAACCAAAAGTGCTAACAGCCCCAAAAAAGCCATTCCGATAGAGCTGCGCAAAAACATCAGGACAAATACAAGTAATGCCGGATAATTTGTTCCACCATCCGGAAGGTTAATAAATGCCGATGCCCTTACACCCTGTGATGCAATCCGATTCTGTTGGATTTCCATAAATCTCGGCCATGTCAATGAAAAATCCCGTGTTCCTATTCCCCCGATAAACATTGTAATTACCGCAAACCAGGCCAGATACAAAATGGAGAAAAAAATTATTTTTTCTATTGCACGCTTCCCTGCTGTATTTCTTGAAGAATATTTCATGATACTTGACCGCTCTATATATTCTTCTTTTACAATATCCGGAATAAGGAAAATAAAACCAATGAAAAATATATTTTGATAAAAATCCGAATAACTGAATGTATGAATCAACAGAAGAATTACCGTCATATGCTCCTGCGTTCCAAATGAATTTGCATAAAGACCGGTATTAGAAACCTGTTCTATCAGCGCAGCAATAAACAAAACCGTAATGAGTGCCATTTTAACCATGAAAGATGGCTTTCGAACGGTAGTATATATCATATTTTTCATGCCTATGCCGCCCCCTCTTCCAAATAACGCAACGTTATCTTTTTCTGCATGCCAAATCCTATGCCCAGTGTTAAAATGCAAAAAAGCGCAAGCACGACCAGATGATTGAGGTCTCCAAACAATGAATAATTCGGTCGTATCTGGATAGAATATAATAAATTGCATATCGTTTCGTTGTTTTTAAAAATAATTGTAAAAATATATGCCCATTTATCTATAATCATGGTTACAATAATCGGCATCGCATATACAAATACTTTATTATCCGATAAAAAAGCAACCAGTGCAGAAATCAGTCCAAACCAGAACCCTGCAAGAAAAAAGCCAATACAGCCTAATGACCACCATATAAGATAATTATTACATTCCCCAATCATTTTATCTCCCCAATATACTTTTCCACATATAGCATCCTTAAACATTTCCTGATATGCATGCACAGCGTCCTTAATAAACGGATTATAATCTATTCCTGTTTTTGCAACAAAAATTAATGCAAGCAGTAAAATAACAGCAAGGATTCCCCCCAGTAATCCGCTCGTCAGAAAATCACTCCAAAAATAATTTGACAATCCTTTTTTTTGAATAATTTGATAATAGTATGTGTGTCTGCGATCATCCAAAATCACATAAGCAAATGCAAGAGCCCCCACAAATGGGAATAAATTATGGAACAATTCCAATTGCAAAATTTTATTAACCTTACTACTTCCAAGGGCTGCCAGTCCGTCTAAATACCAATCCGTGGTGTTATACCCCCTATAATATTTCTGCACCGGGAACCAGCATTCCAGCACAATAATAACGGCATAAATAATTGTTGTAACCCCAACAACAATCCAAAACCTTTTATTGCATAATCCTCTTCTTATATTTATTAATATCATGGTGCCTGTCGAATTATGTTTTCCCAAATAAAATCCCTCCTTTCCATGCTGGCATTAACCAGCATGGATCGAATTAAACATCAATTTAATTAACATGATGATTATAATGATAAGTTCCTACTACGCGAATACTTCCATTATAACTGTATTTTTCTAAATTTGTTTGTTTTTACCATATTTACCCTCCTGTGTTTGAATGTTGAATTACTTGTTACATTTTCACGTTAGCATATTCGATTGTGTATGTCAACTATATTTTAGTTTTTCTATATATTGACTTATTATCTTATTTAATTTACAATACACTCAAAATAAGGAGAAGCCTATGAACAACAAAAGTAACTTCCGGCGCGGTTCCGTCGAATTGTTAATTTTGCATCTGCTTAGCCAGCAGGACTATTATGGTTATGAAATATCCACCCTGATCCGGGAACAGACCGATGGATACCTGAATATTCCAGTTGGTTCTTTGTATCCCGCCCTCTACAAATTAATAGATGCCGGATATATTTCAGACTACAAAAAACAGGTGGGACGCCGTCAGGTGAATGTTTATTATCATCTGGAAGACAGTGGCCGCACTCATCTGCAACAACTTTTGGAGGATTATTACGCGACTGCCAATGCGATCCAACAGGTATTGAAATATACGGTTACACAATAGAAAAAAAGGGGGATACAATGACCAAGGATAAAATTACGGATGAATATATAAAGGCTGTGCAGAAACAGTTTAAGCACTACCATGCCGCAGACACAAGATTTATTTCTGATTTGAAAGACGCTGTCATTTCTTATGCAGCGCAACAGGATTCTCTCGATTATGAACAGCTTGTTTCACAGTTTGGAGATCCACAGGAACTGGTAAACGATTATTTTTCGGAGCAATCAATTGATAAGCAAAAAAGAAGCCTACGCTTTTCACGAAATGTCAAAATAACCTGTACCATTGTAATTTTGATTGTCTTGGGGTGTACTGGCATTTTCTTTTATACTCTCAATCATTTAGCCCAAGAAGAGAGAAATGCTTTTATTCACCGAGAAATCATTATTTTAAAGGAGGATGATACCCAATGAAAAAATCAGGCAAATTTATCACCGCTTTATTACTTTCTTCCGCACTTATATGTGCCGCAATACCCAGTCAGTCTCTTCAGGCACAAACCGTCACGATTACAAAAGAGGCTATTTCCGATGATCTCTACTGTGTGACGGAACTTGTTGAAACGTCAGGTTCTGGAATTCAGCCTTTTTCAACTACCCAGGCCAAAAGCGGAAGCAAAACCGTGCGTTATGAAAACGCTTCCGGCACTACTTTATGGTATGTGACGGTACATGCTTCTTTTACCTATAACGGAAGCACTTCTTCCTGCACAAGCACTAATGTTACCGCAGAAAGTAATTCTTCGGCATGGAAAGTTACCAATAAATCGAGTTGGAAATCCGGGAATACCGGATATGCTTCTGCAACCGGACATCAATATAACATTTTAGGCATGGAAACAAACACACTTTCTCGTACTGTTTCCATTTCCTGTACCAAAAACGGGACTTTACAGTAAAAAGAAAACCGTGATGCATCCTGATATGTACCACGGTTTCTCTACATAATTATCTAAAATTTTTAATCACACAGGAATGTTTCTTTGTTTTGGTGCTATAATTGATTCCAACCAGAAGAACCTCCCCATCATATCCCAATTTTTTCACCAACTGCGTATAATTCTTTTCTTTGATCTGTGTAATCGCTTTTTCTGCAGATTTGTCCCATTTCAACTCGATCAGTAATGCAGGTTTATCGTTGCCTTCAACAAATGATCTGACAGCTGAATTGCTTTCACCAGTTCCTGACGTCTGCCGTTTTTGATTGCACGAATAAACTCTTCCCTGATTTCTTCGTTTGGAATATACACCTCTTTATTGTCTGCATCATATCCCAGATATCCCAGATGCACCAGTAAAGTAAGTACATCATCCCGGCTTTTCATGGAAGTCATGTCATTCTGAAACGACCCGATATCGACCCGGCAACGCTTTCCTCCAAGCATATCGACCAGACATTCCTTCAGACCATCAAAATTTAAATCTATATAAATTCGCAGTGATTCATAAGTTTCTGTCTGTGTCCAGTAATTACTGTATTTTCCGCAAAAAACTGCCTTTATCACCGAATTTGGATTATACACATGCCCGATCTCATCAAAATAATACCCATCGTACCATCTGCACATTTCCTCATAATCCATGTGATGACCGGTACATAGCTTTTTTACCTCATCCTCTGTAAAACCCACATAGGGTGCCAGCGGTCCCGGCTCAAGCATCGTAAATTCGGTAAAATCGGTAAGGGCCGACTGCGTTCCATATTTTTTGATCGGTAAAATTCCCGTCATATAAGCTCCACACAAAAAACGGGAAACCTGAATTCCCTTGAACAATGCGCGCAACAACTGAATATATATCTTTTGCAACTCTGTATTTTCCGGTGCTTCACGGAACAACGCATCCCATTCGTCAATAATAATCAAAAATTTATGCCCGGTTTTTACACTGATTGTAAGTAATATTTCCGGCAAAGATACGACTTCCTCTGTCACACAATCCGGAAAGGCTTCCCGTAATTCCTTTCCAATGTCACGCTGCAGATTCAAAATTGTATCCTCTATATTCTGTGCATTGGAAATAAACCACGCCATATCCCAAAACAGGACGTCACAATTATTACGATATTTATTGTACCACTCTTTCTCTTTCTCTTTTGTCTCCTCCGGTGGATTTGCTACACGCAAATGTGCAAACAGTTCCCTCGCATCTGCTCCCTTAGAATAAAAAGCGGAAAGCATCTGTGCAGCATAAGATTTTCCAAATCTTCGTGGTCTGCTTGAACACAGCATATTTCTGGAAGAGTTTAATACCGCATTCATATAGGTAATCAATCCGGTTTTATCCACATAATCTCCGGTTTTCATAATGGATGCAAATCCATCCGCAGATGGATTCAGATAAATTCCCATACCACGCACTCCTTCCTAATACCCATAAATATCATAAATCTCAGGCATATATACCCCCGGCTCTTTGTATACAATGAGTGGTTTTTCCACCGTCAGACGGGATTTGCCGCCCCGCAGCCCCTCTATCAGCACCATATTCGGCTCCTTATCCACAAACGGATAGACCAGCCGCATGCGCTTCGGCTCGATATGATATGCCACCATCTTACTGAAAATTTCCGCAAGGCGGAAGGGCCGGTGTACCATGTAAAATCGTCCGCCCTGCTTTAACATCTTTGCACTCTCACGCAGGATATCATCCAGATCGCAGAGAACCTCATGCCTTGCAATCGTCTTGGCATTGGCATCATTCTGGATTCCATGCTGCCCGATCATATACGGCGGATTCGTTGTGATTACTTCAAACGATCCGGCTCCGAAACGCGCAGAAGCCTCCCTGATATCTCCGGTCACAATCGTAATTTTCTCTTCCAGATGATTGTAGGCGACGCTTCGCGCCGCCATATCTGCACTCTCCGGCTGAATTTCCAGCCCGGTAAAATGTTCCCCTTTGGTCTTTGCCTCCAGCAGGATTGGTATGATCCCGGTTCCGGTACCCAGATCCAGTGCCCGTTCCCCGGGCTTTACTTTCGCAAAGCCGGACAGCAGCACTGCATCCATGCCAAAACAGAACCGTCCCGGATCCTGAATGATCCAGTAGCCATTTCTATGAAGTTCATCCAGTCGTTCATGACTGTGGATTGTCACCCCGTTTTTGTTCTCCACGTTCGTTGTTTCCACCCTGATAATTCTTTCTGTCGTAGTTTCGATGCCGCCGGAAATTCCGCTCTCCGCGGTATTCGCGTTTTTCTCCGCCCCCGCCACTGTTTTCACGGTCTGCATTCTCGCCGCGGTCACGATTGTAGTTTCTGCCACGGTAATTGCTGCGTTCCCGGTACTCTCGTTTCTCACCGTTGTCATTCCGGTCGCGGTATTCGCGCTTTTTGCCGCGATAGTTACTGCGGTCACGATACTCGCGTTTCTCGCCGCTATCGTTTTTCTCACGATTCTCACGGCTTTCGCTTCCGACATCCGTCTCCGGTGACGCATCGTTTTGCTCTCTGCGGTATTTGCCACGGTTGTTTTCCCTGCGGTTCTCCCGCTGCGGACGTTCGTTTTCTTCCTCCGTGCTTCCGTTATCCTCAAGCCCTTCCAGCTCTTTCATTTCCTCATCCGTTACACGGACATCCCTGCGGCGGCGCGGTGTAAACTTCAGGTCATCTACCGCATATTCCTGCAGTTCTTTTTCTTCTCCGTTATCCACAACAACCTTAACCAGCTGACGCAGTACATTAACACCGGACACTTCTCCATGCATTCCGGTCGGTGTGATTACCGAATCTCCCACCGACGGCAGACGGCTGTTTAAGTATTCGTATGTTTCCTGCTCGTTCTTCAGACAACACATGAGTCTGCCGCATACACCCGAAATTTTTGTCGGATTTAAGGACAGATTCTGTTCCTTTGCCATCTTGATGGATACCGGTACAAAATCGGTCAGATAGGATCTGCAGCACAATTCCCTCCCACAGATTCCGATACCGCCAAGCATCTTTGTCTCATCGCGCACACCAATCTGCCGCAATTCGATACGGGTGCGGAACACCGAAGCCAGATCCTTGACCAGCTCACGGAAATCAATTCGTCCGTCTGCCGTAAAGTAGAACAAAAGCTTATTGTTGTCAAATGTATATTCCGCTGCAACCAGTTTCATATCCAGCCCGTGCTTTGCAATTTTTTCCTTGCAGATCACGTAGGCTTCCGCTTCTTTTTCTTTATTTTTTTCTATAACTTTTTCGTCATCGTCTGTCGCAATACGGATCACCGGTTTCAAAGGCTGGACAACCTTATCGTCATCCACCTCTTTGGGTGGGATCAGCACTGTTCCCATCTCTACGCCGCGCGCCGTCTCCACGATGACGTGCATCGCCGTCTCCAGATCATAGTCCAGCGGGTCAAAATAATAAATCTTTCCCGCACGCTGAAAACGGATTCCTACCACTTTTATCATATTAATTCTCCTTAATTGTCAGTAACAGCAGCTCAATCACAAGATCGAAATTTACATTTGCCGAAATCCGGACTTTCGCTGTCTCAAGTGCACGGATGATCGTCTCAATTCCCTGATACGACCGCTTTGCTGCCTGTTTTTTTATGTCATAAACCTCATCCTTAAAAATGAGTCCGTTTACATCATTGGTTGCTTTCATGTAAAGTACATCGCGGAACCAGATCATCATGAGGTCAAAATAATCATTGACCGTCAGCTTATACTCTGCAATCTGCTTTACTGCTGCTGTCATTTCATACAGATCAATATCTTCCAGACGCTTCATCAGCTGCAGCACCGATGCTTTCAGTTCCCCAAATTCTTCGGAAGATGCCAGCTGAATGGCTTTCCCTACATTTCCCTGGGAAAATGCGGCACAGACATCTGCCTGGTAATCCGGAATGTGATACGTTTTCATCAGGTAAGATTTAATCACATCTTCTTTTACCACTTTGAGATTCAGTGTAATGCAGCGCGATAAAATCGTTGGCAGAAAACTGTCCGCATTTGTGGTCAGAAGCAGGATGACAGCATATGCCGGCGGTTCCTCGATTGTTTTCAGCAATGCATTCTGTGCCTGCTGGTTCATTTTTTCCGCCTCATCCACAATATACACTTTGTAGCGGCTGCTGTATGGTTTTATCACAATATCGTTATTGATCTGGGTACGGATATCGTCCACCCCGATGGTATTCGGCTTTTCGTGGGATACATAGATGATATCGGGCTGATTATGATCCACCGCCTGTTTGCAGGAGCGGCATAAAAGGCATGGTCTTGTCCCTTCTCCCTCACATTGCAGTGCCATGGCAAAAGCCTCTGCAAGCATCATTTTTCCGGAAAGCTTTGGTCCGTTAAAAATATATGCATGGCTGACTTTGTCGAGGGCAATTGCATTCTTCAAATGCCCGATGATCTGTTCATGTCCAATGATGTCTGAAAATCCTGCCATAGCCATCCCCTCCTTGTATCTGTCTAGGTCAAAATATCAAGCAAAAGTCCTTTAATTTCCCCAATACGGTCCAGAATCGAAATATGATCCTTTTCGTCTGCCACCAGTTCGCCTGCCAGTTCATCCAGATTCTTATCGATCAGGCGGATAATGCCATATACCCGGTGGCGTCCCCTGCGGTCAAGAAAATTTTCCCTTGAAAACCGGTGGGAACGGTAAACTACTTCATTCAGAAAGTCTTTTATCAGTCCACGGTACTTTTTCATATCCCGGATGTCCATGTGCTCCGCAAGACGGTTTCCCTGCGCCGTAATATCACTGAGCAGTTCATCCACTTTTGCCTGCAGATCCGCATCTGTGATCGCACTTGCAAGTGTAAACTTGAACGAGCCGTCGCCTTCTACTGTTTTTGTGGCCTCCGGTACCTGATTGACCGCGGATATATCGTTTACTTTTATCGCCATATAGAAATCCTCTTATCCTGTTTCTCCATCCCGGACATATCCCGCCGGATATATTCCGTGATCTCCCGGATGGTTCCTTCCATATCCTTATTTATAAACCGTCGTGTGATGCCTGCCTCTGTCAGTTTTTCCTCGGAAAAATCGGCTGCATCCGCAAGAAATCTCCGGCACATTTCCTCATACTGCGGAGTTTTCTGCTGCCGCTCCCTGGCAATCGCCCGAAGCAGCCGCTCGCCATCCTCCACTTCTATATAAATCGGCACCACCCGCGAACTTCCAAAGTATCTTTGTATTTTCTGATACCCTTCCAGTGTCACAATATACAGATAACTGTGCGCCGACAGGTCAATTCTTCCATCATCTACCGTAAAATATTTCCAGATCCCATAGACGGTGTGATATGCCCGCAGCTCGATCACCTTGCCTGCGCTTTCCAGCTGCTGTACATGTGTCTCATCTGTAAATACATATTCCCTGCCATCCGTCTCTCCCTCTCGGCGAGGCCGGGTGGTATACGGTACAATGCGTAAAAGCGCAGGCTCCCCCTGTTGCATAATCCGGCTGTAGATACTGTCTTTTCCGGAAGAACTCTTTCCCATGACACAATAAATTTTGCCCATTGATCTCTTTCCTCTAGTATAATATATTTGCCGTCATTTCACAACGTTTATACACGTCAAATCCGGCAGTCCCTCTACCTCCAGGCCCAGCCGGATACAATGCCGGATCGTTTCTGCGGTCTGCACGTCAATCGCTTCGCCAGGCACAAGAATCGGAATTCCGGGTGGATACAGATACACATAATCCCCGCTCACCACTCCCGCGGCTTCCTCCAGCCGAACCGTTTTTTGTTCTGCGTCCAGTGCCTGATCAATCGTCATGACGGTTTTTTGTTCCCGGTAAATCTCCCGCGGTGAAATCTCGCTGGTCTCTTCCTTCTTATGAACCGTTCCATCAATACATTCCAGTGCGTCCGAAAGCCGCGCAAACCCTTCGTCCGTATCCATAATGGAAGTCATGGCAACCACATAGTTTCCGCTTGCCATCTCCATCTGCAGACCATATTCCCGTAACAATATTTCCTGAAGAGCCTGTCCGCTCATGCTGTTTCCGGTCAGAATCAGAAGTTTTCCCGGATCAAATGAGAACGCCTCCTGTTTTGAAAAATCGGAGGGCTGTAATACCTGCAGTGTTTTCAGATTTTTGGTCTTATCCCGAAACTCTGCAAGCCTTCTGCTGTATGCAGCAAACAGCATTTCCCGGTCTTTTTCTATGATCTGCAGACTTTTTTCAATCCCCGCCATCAGAAGGTATGACGGAGAACTTGTCTCATAAATCCCCAGAAATTGTGCGACCTTTTTCTCCGCGATCCGGTCGGAACACAGATGCAGCAATGCGGTCTGTGTAAATGCGGGAAGTGTTTTGTGTACACTCATAATCACGGCATCCGCACCAAGCCTTGTGGCATTTTCCGGAAACTCCGGGGAAAACCCGAAATGCGCTCCATGCGCTTCATCCACGATCAGCGGAATCCCATATGCATGCACGGTATCCGCAATGTTTTTGATATCCGATACGACCCCGTCGTATGTCGGGGAAGTAATGACAACGGCCCGGATATCCGGTGTCTGTTTTAGCTGCTTTTGCACCATCTGTGGTGTTACCTGCCCCTGGATGCCGTAGGCGGTATCTTCCGGATACAGATAAACAGGAACCAGCTGCCGCAGATACATCGCGTGATATACTGCTTTGTGACAGTTTCTCGCCATAAGGATTTTTTCGCCCCGTGGGACTGCTGCACTGATCGCCGCAAGAAGTCCGCAGGTACTTCCGTTTACCAGATAATACGTTTTTTTTGCACCATACAGATCTGCCGCTTTCTGCTGCGCCTCCTGCAGGATTCCGGTTGCATGGTGAAGATTGTCAAATCCCTCAATTTCCGTAATGTCAATGGCATAGGGATTGGCAAAAGGCAGGAATGCCCGTTTATGCCCTGGCATATGAAACGGATAGATGTCCGATTGTTCCAGTTCATTTAGTTTTTGTTCCAGCATATTTCCTCCACTATCCTAAGAACCGGCCAAGTTCCGGCATCCAGTCATCAAAAAAGATCTCATTGCGGCAAAGACTCTCCCAGATCGGGGACACAAACACCAGAATCAGATGGAGTGCGTCTTCCCAGGGAATCTCTACCAGCCCATGGTTGCGCAGATACTTTTCCCAGCGCTTGCGCATATACGTGTAGGTCCGGTACCCATCCAGCTGTTTTAATCTCTGTTCTTTGCGCATCTTCGGAGATGCAGCGGTAAGCACCGTCAGTTCCTCCAGCACATAACGCCCGCTGAGCGGCTGTGTCCGGAGCAGCCGGTATGCATCATAATAACTTCCCATGCTGCCGATCAGTTCCAGCTTGTCCATGATCGCAAACAGATCATAGCTCAGTTCACTCTCCGGCGAATACACCAGATAGGAAATTGTTCTGCCTCCGCCCACTGCAATCAGTTCTTCTTCCCTGGTTCCCGGAATCTGGCTGACCGCACCAAAACTGTAGATCTCAATATTTAGCGGAACTTTCATATCAAAATACCCGGCGGTCATGCTAAGCCGGATTCCGCCGCTCAATGCTGTCACCGTACCTTCCCAATGGATTTTCTGTGCATTTTCTTTTGCAAAAAGTGTTGTTTTGATATGTTCGCCCATTGCGATGGATAATCGCTGACCGGGCTGCAGTTTGTCCGGCGTGAGTTCTTCCTCACTTCCCTTATAAAAAAAGCGGATGCGCTTCTTGGCGCGCTGCCGGTATGCCTCTTCCCCCAGAAGCGGCAGGCTCATCAGCCATAAAAATTCACGGTATGCAGACGTACTGACACGCAGCATCAGATCTTCCACCGCATATCCCCACAGGAGATCCGCAAATGGAATGGAGAGCATTTCGCTTCTCTTTTTCAGTTCTGTTGCCTCACATACACCGACTTTCATTACAGCCACACTCCGATCAGACTCTGTACCTTTCCTGTTACTTTTCGCGCTCTGGCATATTCCATCAGCATGGAAATATCTTTATCATTGTCCCGGATATAGGACTGGACCGCCTCCCGGAAAATCGCCCGGTCAAGCTTTGCCTCATATTTCAGGCAGTCACAGATCATCCGTTCCTTATCATAAATCTGAAACGTCAGTCCATTCTGCTCAATCGTTGTGGAACCAAGTTCCAAAGCTTCCGGCTCTGTATAGTATGGGATTACTTTCGGATAATCCATCTTAAACCGCGACTTGGATGTATTTTTATCCACCGCTAAGTGCCATCCGTAAGGCTTTTCCCGGATATATCCATACGCATAGAGCGCACTTTCCATGCACAGACGCGCATCCGGAAACAGCCGTGCGATCAGTTCTTCCTCACAAAAGCGGTCGATCCGGTCGGTATAATAACCGTTTTTTATCCGCACCAGTGTCCCGGCTTCCACAAATTCCAGAATCTTGCGGTAATCCACATCAAGTGCCGCAAATTCTTCCTTTTTTACGATGCCGCCTTTTTCATTAATGAAAGCGCGCAGTTTTTCCAATGTTTCTTCTGATGATTTACTCTTTTTTGTATTTGTCGACATTTTCCGCTCCATAAAAATTAACGTGGTATTTCACTTCGTATTCTACCTTTTCCTGTGGAATTCGTCAAGAAAATAGTATATAGTAAAGATAATCTGAAACTGTAACAAAGGAGATCCCATTTTGAATCAGAAAAACCAGCTGCGCAAAAATCCTTCCCGCGAGACATGCGAAAGCATCATTCGCCGGATTCTCATGACCGAACTTACCCAAAACGGAAAAAACCGGCACTTTCGAAAAGCTGCCGATTTTATGAGTTATTTTGAATCTCTGTATCCGGCATCGGATGCCCTGACCAAACAGGTGCAGCGCGCCGTCCAGTCTTTGCATATGCCGAAGGATGCCGATGGATTTTTTATTGTGGACAAGACAGCTGCACAGGTGGAACAGGAACAATGCCTTGGGAAATTATTTGCAGATGCAAATGTCTCCCTCCATCCAATGGAACAGGTAGAGACCGTTTTCCTGTCCGTACCCTCCCATATGCAGGAACTTCTGCTGCATACATTCGAACAGAGTGATCTCTTTGCCGGGCAGATTCTTACCATCGTTCGCACCTGTAATGGTCTGTTAATTTACACCGAAGGCAAAAAACAGCTACTTTCATTATTAAATCGTCTGATAAATCAGCAGTAATTTTGCAATGTCGTTTATGCGTCAATTTTATAGTTTAATGCCTTTAATTTGTCTTTATTTCGGTTTATCGTCTTTATTTTTGTCTTTTTGTACATTTCTGTCCTTTATAGGTTAATGTAAAGCATGCCGGATGATCCACTGTTCCTCCGCGGATAACCGGAACAAATCCATGATTCTGCAATCCAGCCGTTTCTGGCAAGTCTCTGCTTCCTCTTTTCCCATTCCACAAATCAGCGGCTCGGTCATCGCTATAATTTCATTCTGTATCGCTTTCCCAACACGCGGAATCGGAATATGCTCCATATGCGCCCGCAATACTTTTATGGAATGGAATTCCTTCTGATAAACAAACTGAGAAACACTGGAATTTAAAATTGCCAGAATATATTTGATCTGCATTCCCTCGATCTTTGGGATCACAATGTTGCAGCTATTCAAAGAAAGCATCTGCCGGTCATCATAAGCCACCACCAGCTGATTGCTGATAAAACGGTACAACAGTTTTTCCGGTGCCCGGTATATCTCCAGAGGTGCAACCTGCTGAAACTGTTCCGGTTCAAACCGCAGATACTGTTTTGCCGGATTTATGTGGTATTTGCAAATATCTGTACCTTTCAGTACCATCTCCGAATGTTCCGTTTTCTCTGCGGAGAGAAACTTTTTGTTGTTTCCGGTAACAATGCCAAGTGCAAAATCTGCATGATCGGCCAGATAACAGACGGGAATGGAATTTTTTATTTTCTCCAGCACACGATACTCTTCATCTGTCATCCGAAAACTGAAATTTTCCGGCACTACCGTCCGCTCCATAGCAATGGTATATGTACGTGTCCGGTCTTCTATCATCATACCTGCCGTTGACAAAGGCTTTCCGGTCGCAATAAGCTGCAACAGGATGCAGGGACACTGTACCCCGTCAAACATATCTCCCAGAAACGTAAGGGATTTTACAGAACTTCCCTGAAGCAGAATTGTGCGGATGCGCATATGTGCCTTTACATTTAAGACCGCTTCCGGCAGCACAAACGCCAGCGTTCCATCCGGAACAAGAATCTCCAGAGCCCGTTCGATAAAAACATCATAGGACTCGGTATTTCTTCCGGAAGCCGTGGCATATCTGGCCTTTAACACTGCTTTGTCTTCATCGGAAAAAGCATAGCCCCACGGCGGATTTCCAATGATGGTATCAAATCCTGTTCTGTCATATTCTGTGAGAAAATTCTTCTCTGTAATATGTTCGCAGATCTCCTCAACATCCGCGTCCGGATATTTCAGAGCCATATTGAGTCGTGCGATACAGATACTCACCGCATCGGTATCCGTGCCATAAATATCTGCCAGATCCACACTTTCCGGAAGCTGAAGTAAAAAATTTCCGGTACCGCAACACGGATCTAACACTTTTCCTATATGTTCGATATCCAGATGGGAAATCAGCTTTTTTACAACTTTTGTGGGTGTATAATACGAACCGCGCGCTTTCCGGCTTCCCATATTTTTACAGGAAAGATATATAAGTCCCAGAATGTCTTCTCCCGGCTCCCAGATGTATTCATGTGAAAAAAATGCCGGATATTTCTGACAGAAATCCATTGCCCTTTGTCTGTCACCGATCAATGCATCCAGTAAGATGTCATATTTCTCTATAGAAATTTTTCCCTGCAGATATTGGAAAAACAATGGTTTCTGTCCGAATAACTGCAGTGCACAGTCTGCCACAAAATAGGATATCACATCAGAGGTCAGCAAAATTTGTTCCCGTGTTATCTCGGAGAGCAGTTTCTGCAAAACGGTAAGGTTCTTGCAGTTTTGGGAAACATAAGAACGATATAACGCATTTCCGGAAACATATTTTTTATTTCTGCGGCTTTTTAATGCCACATTTTTTCCTGACCGGATTTCATTTTCTATGATTGCAATATGCTTTTCATCAAAATAGGGCACCCCGTTTTTTATATATTGGGGAGTTATCTTTCCAAGTTTTACCCAGTTACGACCGGTAGCAATCGATATGGATAACTGCTCACATAACTCTTTTAACGATTTGTCATGCAATTTCAAATTCTCCTGGTTACCTGCTTTTTAAAAACGCCCGGCAAGTAGGAACCTGCCGGGCATTTTCTTATGTACTCTGTAATTTCTATCTTGGATCTGGACGATGCTTCATATCACGGATCGGAATATTAGCAACAAGTGCCGGAACAGTTCCGTTATTGGAATCGGACTCTGTCTCGGTGATTTTTACATCAAGCGCCTCCGCATCAATATCCATGTAACGTGAGATCACTTCAATAATGTCATTCTTCATCATCTCCATCATCTCGGAAGAACAGTTGGCACGGTCAGAAACCAGCACCAGCTTCAGGCGGTCCTTTGCGACGTTGCCGGAAGTCTTCTTCTTAAATAAATCCATTATTCCCACAATAAGTACCCCCTCTAATTCTTCTTAAAAATGTCCTTCAGCTTCTCAAGCATTCCCTGCTTCTCATTCAGATTCAGGAACGGAACTTCTTCTCCCATAATACGGTGGCAGATATTGGAATATGCCTTTCCTGCCAGACAGTTGGTTCCAACCAGTGGCTCACCACGGTTTGTGGAAATAACGATCTGCTCATCATCCGGCACAGCACCGATCAGGTTCACAGCCAGGATATCTGTTACATCATCCACGGTCATCATTTCTCCGCGCTTTACCATATCCACACGCAGACGATTGACGATCAGGTCAATTTTCTTCATTTCATTGGCTTCCAAAAGTCCTACAATACGGTCTGCATCACGGATGGCAGATACTTCCGGTGTCGTAACAACCAGTGCACGATCCGCACCTGCTACGGCATTTTTAAATCCCTGCTCGATACCGGCCGGGCAATCCAGTAAAATATAATCAAATTCTTCACGAAGTTCATTGATCAGTGCAACCATCTGCTCTGGTGTCACTGCATCCTTATCTCTGGTCTGTGCAGACGGAAGAAGACATAATTCCGGATATCTCTTATCCTTAATCAGTGCCTGACGGATACGGCATTTTCCTTCCACAACATCTACCAGATTGTATACAATACGATTCTCCAGACCCATAACCACATCCAGGTTACGCAGTCCGATATCGGTATCAATCATTACAACTTTCTTGTTTAACTGTGCAAGACCTGTACCAATGTTTGCTGTGGTTGTGGTCTTACCTACACCACCCTTTCCTGATGTGATAACGATTACTTCGCTCATGAAACTTATTCCTCCTACGTCCCTAAATGTTATTTAATATATTTTTGGTGATTGGCTCAATATAGATATTTCCATCTCTTGCAATGGCGATCTGTGCTTCCACTTCCGGTGTCTTTGACCGGCGGAGTGTACGACGTTTCGGTTCCGGCTTGTCCGGACTCTTTGCGATCAGATCCCCAATCTGAATCTGAATCGGCTGCATATCCAGCGCAAAAATAAAGCAGTTACGATCACCCATACATCCTGCCTGTGCGTTACCTTTTAATGCCCCAAGAATCACAATGTTTCCCTGGGAAATAATTTTGGCTCCCGGATTGACATCGCCAATGATCGTGACACTCGATTCACTCGAAATCACCTGTCCCGACCTTAAAGTGCCACGATAAAACTGCTCCGGCCCGTTTCCTGCTGCGGCATTCTCATACTGCTGCTGTACGGCATCGTAAAACGCCTCGACCTGTTCTTTCATGACAGCTTCCTGTCTTGTTCCATTTTCAACGATACACAGGATTTCAATCGATGTGTTGCTTTCAATTGCTGATATGATCTGCTGTTCTTCTTCTTCGGATAGTTTTCTTCCTTCAAAAGACAATGCCAGTTTTGCATTTTTAAAAAATGTACTGGATGCTTTGAACTTTTCCACAACATCCTTCAATAACTCATCAAACCCAATCTCCGGGTCTAAGATAAGATTAATTCCGTATTTATTACTTTTTATCGTAACAGATTGTGACATGGTAACCTCCAATTTCATTATTAAAATGAAATCCATCAATTGTAATTATACCTGTTTGCGGCAAATACGCAAGCTTTTTCGCTTTATTTGAGGGATTTAAAAAAACCTGTCTTTCCTGCGGTTGTATTTCTTCTGCTTCTTTTCACGAAAACGCATTTTATCATTTTTTTTCGTTTTTCTCTGATGACGGATCACATAAAAATTATCATATGCCCGTTTTGCCAGAAACAACAGAACCACTGCTGCGACAATAACCACTCCCGCAACAATGAGCCATGCAGGATCGATCCGTATGACACGTTCATTTTTCTTCTGCCCGCTATCGGTATTGACGTAATAATTATCTTTTACCTTTGCTCCGGTTTTTACTATATCCACACTGCCGACCTCATGACCGGCATATGTGTATGCAAGCCTTGCAACTTTCTTTTTTCCTTTTGCAGATTCTGTCTTTTTATAGGATGCATCGGAAAACTGTGCTCCTTTTGGCATAATGATATAAGCATCCTCATCCAGCTTTACATAAGGTTCACTGTTGTTCAAAACCCCGTAATTTTTTCCGTTGTCCTTTGCCAGACCCGCATCGTTTTCCGAAATATTCAGCGCCTGGAAATTTTCAAAACAGTAATCAAATAATTTTCTGGTATCCGTATAATGATCCGGTGTTGCCGCATCCATCACCACACACACCAGAGTAATTCCGTCTTTCTCCGCAAAAGACACCAGAGTATTATTCGCCACTGTCGTGTAGCCGGTTTTTCCGCCAGTACAGTATTTGTACAAATGAGAGCTGTCCCCGCGAAACGGGTAGATCATTTTATGGTGATTGTGACACGGATATTCCGCCTTGCATTTATTGGTCTTCGGAAGTGTATAGCTTGGACTGCCTGCGATCATCCGGAACGTCTCGTTTTTGTATGCCTCTGCGGAAATCAGTGCCATATCATACGCGCTGACCCAGTGATCTTCATCCGGCAGACCATTACAGTTATTGAAATGCGTATCCGTACATCCCAGTTCCTTTGCGCGCTTATTCATCAGGTCAATAAACGTCCGGTAATCACCACCCAGTTTCTGCCCCACATGCTCCGCAACCGCATAAGCACATTCATTGGCAGACTCCAGCATAACCGCATACAGACACTGCTCCATCGTCAGTTTTTCTCCAAGATTCCGGGCAATATGGGAAGTATCTCCCTCATTTTTAAATACCGCATCCGCAGAAAACGTAACGACCTCATCCATATCACAGTTTTCGATTGCCAGAAGAACCGTCATGATCTTTGTGATACTCGCCGGATAATGTTTCTCGTGACTCTTCTTTTCATATAAAACGGTGCCGGTATTGACTTCCATCACAATGGCACTTTTGGACTGCGTTTTTACCCCGTCCGGCCAGTACTCATCTGCACGCACAGACAACGGTAACATGAGTAAAACCGTGCATACGGCAAGAAAAAATGCTGTTACACGGGTGTATTTTTTTATTTTCATAAGGCTCCCCAATTCTTGATTTTCTTATATTTATAATACCATTATTTCCATAATCGTTCAATTTTTATTTGCCGAACGGACGAAATTTGTATATAGTAATAGTATTCTTACAGTTAGCAAAACTGAATTTATCTTTTCCAAGGAGAAATTACTATGAGACTAAGAAATATACCGGGTGCCAATGAAGCTGTGGCAGCCAGCCCATATTGTATACAGAATGCAGCAGAACACCGCGGACAATGGCATGCCTTTTTTGAAAATGACCATCCGATCCATATCGAAATCGGCATGGGAAAAGGCAGATTTCTGATGGATCTTGCTGCGTTACATCCCGAAATCAATTATATCGGCATCGAACGTTACACCAGTGTACTGCTGCGCGCAGTCCAGAAAATGGATACCCTGCAGCTTCCAAATGTTCATTTTCTGTGTGAAGACGCCGCAAAACTTCCGGAAATTTTTGCACCGGAAGAAGTTGACCGGATCTATCTGAATTTTTCCGACCCGTGGCCAAAGGACCGCCATGCCAGACGCCGACTGACTTCCCATGAATTTTTAGACCGCTATGACCAGTTTCTTGCAGCCGACGGACGGCTGGAATTTAAAACAGACAATCAGGACCTGTTTACGTTTTCTCTCGAGGAAATCGAAACTTCCGACCGCTGGCATCTTAATGCCTCCACCCGTGACCTGCACCATGATCCATCCATGAATGAAGGAAATATCATGACCGAATACGAAGAAAAATTTTCTTCTAAGGGCAACCCGATATGTAAACTGATCGCCTCCCGCTAAGGAGGCGGTTTTTCCGTTATCCTATTTTTCCAAAATCCGCCGGTTTCTGTACTTCCGGTACAGCCGGTAACAAAACCGTGCTTCTTCCTGTGAAATCTCTTCTTCGGAAAAGACCGCTTTCTGCACAATGCACAGATACTTCTTCCAATCCTCCGCCGGAACGGACGGATAGGTTGTCATCAGCTTTTCCAGATAGTCCGCATCGGTCTTCATGCCAAAACTTCGCTGATGTAATCCCCGGTAAATCCGCCGGTTGATCCGGTATACCGCATGACGATTCTGCCGGTTGCGCAACTCCATAAGCAATTGTTCCCGGTAAATACGCATCCATTTTGCCACAAGTACCAGCACCAGAACCGCGGCAGCCAATGTCAGACACACCGCAAAAAACACTTGCAGATCTCGCGTGTGGTTCTTTTTCCCATTATTTTTTACCGGCCGCTTTGTCTCCTTCTCCGTCATCTGACTTTCTGTCTGCTGCTGTGTTTCCATCTGTGTTTCTGACGGCGATTCGTTTTTCGTCTGCATTTGCGTCTGCGGATTCTGCTCCGCCGCATCTTTGTGCTCTTCATGCCGCTGTTTCCACGTATCGCGCAATTCCGGAGTCGTCGGCAGCTTTGCACTGTCATTCGTATAGCCCGGGGTCATTTCCACCGGCACCCATCCGATATTTTCCAGATAAATTTCCACCCATGCATGCGCATTGTAGTCCGGCACATCTGCCTGATAGCCTTTCTTTTCTTTATGAAATGCCGACGGTTCCACCACATATCCCGATGCATAACGCGCCGGAACTCCCAGACTTTGTAAAATCAGCGCACCCGCGCTGGCAAAATGCATACAATATCCCTCATGTCCGGTTTCCAGAAAATAAGCAATGGTATCTTTCCCCTGTGGGATGTGATTCAGATATAAGTTATAGGTATTTTCGTTCCCCAGCCAGTTGGCAACCTGTATCGCAAGATTCTGCCGGATGTTGTTGGTAGTTATCTGTCTTTCTGCCCGTCCGGAATTGTTTCCATCCGTATCTGCCAGCCAATCCTCATCGTATAACCCGCCTGTTTCCATCTGATCCGCCACATAGGTGCCGTTTTCCTCATACATGCCATATCCGATACTTTCCAGAGCCAGCCTTCGTGTAATAAAATCTCCCACTGCCGGAACATCCGTGGCAAATTTACGGTATCTGCTGTCAGCATAGGCATCATACCATTGCTGCAGATCCGTATCTGTTTCTTCGTGGGCCATACAAAACCTGTCAAAAACATCGCGCAGATCCGTATTTTCATCCAGTCCCTCAAAAGAAACCTTTCCCGTTGCCCTCTTTTTACGTACCACCGTATCATCCCTGAGCCAGACCTTCCCACCGGCTGTCTGCAAATCTGAAAAATAAGGCATATACGCGTTTTTTAACCCCAGTGCCCGATAGGAAATCTGATACGAAACCGTCTGTGTTTCATCCTCTGCCAGCTCACTCGAACGGATGTATTTTACAAGTTCACCGGCATTCTGCTGCATTAACATTGCAACATCACTGCGATGGTATCCCGCTTTATCCACTTCGTGCGCAAACGTTTTCCCTTCATTTACCCATGTACCGTTCTGATATGTGCCACTGGCAAATGATTTCAGATACAGTTTGCCCGCCGGGGCTTTCGATGCTTCTATCAAAAATACGGTTTTTCCGGTATAGTCCGGTGTTGTATTATCCACATGTTCCCGCGATCCCTGCAAAGTTATCCCCGAAAACGTCAGGTTTTTCACACGTTCTTCCACCTGTCTCTGAAACGCATAAAACTTCGGTGACTTTTTCGGAATCTGCTTTGCCACACCGGAAAACGCATAGCTGCTCACCGAGACAAGAATCACGGCAAACACACCGGCTGCAGCATAGGACAGTAGCTGCATCCATACATGGGTACGACCGTCAGCCACCCTTACATCCATGTGCGTCCATGGTGCCGCAGGCACCAGCACGGTTCCCACGAAAAAGAGTGCAATTCCACTCCAGCCCAGTCTGGCATTGACCAGAAGAGCAACCGACAACGCTGTTATATCCGGAAGCAGCAAAACCAGCCGCACACCGGTCACATATCGAAACATCAGACTTAACAGCACAACAACTGCCAATAAAAACGCCAGCATATAAGTATACCGCATCTCCGTCCCGGCCCCGGTCATATAATTTGTTCCATACTGTTTGTTCCAATATGACAGATATGCCTGAAACAGCATTTTTCCGCTCTCTGTCAGTTTTCTCCGGTGAAAAATTCCAAACAGTACGAGTGCCGCCGGATATCCGATTTCAAGCACAACCTTGCAGACCCTCTGATATTTTCTGGTCGCAGGAACTCCCACGATAAACAGCACAAGACTTACCAGCATGGCCACCTGCAGTTTACCAAGCGCACGGATCGGCAGCTGCCATCCGAATGCACTCCGGAAAATCGCAAGCATTGCATAAAACAGCAGTTCCACAGCAACCGCCTCACAGATCAGCCGGATACCGGTATTGCCAGACAAATATGTGGTTTTATTCCCTCTCCTGTCCTTCCTGTTCACAATACCAGCTCCATTTCTTCCAGCTTCTGTCTCCAGTTATCTCCACCAAAATCCGCAAGTGTCTGTCCATCCAGCACAAGAAAAAGCTCCGGTGTCAGTTCCAGCCTGTGTACCGGGTGCTCGCAACGATACTGCTGCTCATATCTCTGTCGCAGTGAACCGGCCGTTTCCTTCTGACATTCCATAAACTGCATCAAAAACAGATACACACTTTCCTCATCCTCAACGCGCAACCGTTTGATTTCTGTTTCCTCCTGCCATGCCACATAATGCGGGCAGCCGGCATCCATCATCGAATACACCAGATCTGCCGCAATTGTGAGAAAGGTTTCCGCATAGGCTTCCCTGCTGCGCCTCATATGCCGGCCTTTTCCTGCCATCTGTGGCAGCATGTCCAGCAAAAATACCACCGCACAGGCAAGCGGCTGACTGTCCTCCCGCACCAGAAGCCCGTCCGATTTGGCGGAGAGTTTCCAGTGTATGCGCTGCAGGCGATCCCCCGGACGATATTCCCGCACATCAAAGATCTGGCTGACATCTGTTCCCGGCTGAAAATCATCGTAGCTTTCCGCTTCTCCGAAATATCTGCGTACCCGCTCCGACACCTGTACTGCCACAGCATCGAGTTCCGGTAGCACCTGTATATCTGCAAATCTCTTTATTTTTTTATGCACATAAAACAGACCGGTCAAATCATAAATCCGTACTTTTACAAGCTCATACTCATAACTTCCCACATGAGAAAGCACGACACGCTTTTCCATGCACTGCATTCCGCGCATCAGTCCGGCACCGTTCCACCAGAAATTTCTGGCATACCCGGCAAATGTATTTCTACAGCGCACATGGTAACGCACTTTTGTTGCCGGAAACAACATGGTCTGATCCACGGTAAGCTGTACCGTAACTTTTTTCCCTTTTTCCGCCACGGTAAGCGGAATCCTGATATCTGCCGTGATATGTCTGCAATAAATCAGCAGATACAAACATGCAAGCAGCATCAGTACCAGTTCTGCAAACCCAATCAGCCCAATCGCAATGCTTCCATAGATCAGCGCTATATAAAATGTGACAAGCGTCACCCCTGTTCCAATCAGAAAACTGCCCACATTTATCCCCTAAGTCTTTTGTATGTTGTTGGTTTGTCCACATCCGACAGAATTTCCTGCAGGGTGGCATCGACAGTTACATGTCCGATCCGTGCCTTTGTGTTGAGCACAATACGGTGTTTTGCCACATCCGCAAAAATGTCCGTCACATCATCCGGAATCACATAATTTCTTCCCTGCAAAAATGCCCATGCTTTTGCCAGCCGCACGCATGCGATCGTGCCACGGGGACTTACCCCCAGCTCAATGTAAGCATTTTTTCTGGTAGCCTCCATCAGCTGTACGATATATTTTGCAACATTATCATGCACATAAATCTGTTCCACATACTGCTGCATCTCCCACAGCTGCTCTGGAAGAAGAACCGGCTGCAGATCCTCCGCTTTCGTCATCGTTTTTCCCTGGGCAATTTCCATCTCACTCTGCAGATCCGGGTACCCCATGCTCATGCAGGTCATGAACCGGTCCAGCTGTGATTCCGGAAGAAGCTGCGTTCCCGCACTGCCTTTGGGATTCTGTGTTGCAATGACAACAAACGGCTGCGGCACTTTTCGGCTCACACCATCCACCGTTACTTTGCCCTCCTCCATCACCTCAAGAAGCGCGGACTGTGTCTTTGGCGAAGTCCGGTTGATCTCATCCGCAAGAAACAGATTACACATGATCGTTCCCGGATGGTACACAAACTGTCCCGTCTCTTTCTGGTACATGTTAAATCCTACAATATCTGCCGGAAGCACGTCCGGTGTAAACTGTACACGGTGATCCAAAAGTCCCATGACGCGCGAAAAGGCGATGGCAAGTGTTGTCTTTCCCACACCCGGCACATCCTCAATCAGAATATGCCCTCCCGCAAGAATTGTAGCAAAAGCTTTGGTAATACAGGCATCCTTCCCCGCAATCGCGCGTTTGACCTCTGCCAGAACCGCGGCTGCATACTCATATACTTTCTCCATATTTCCCCCTATGGTTTCTTTCTATAATTATTTGCATTTTATATAATAAAAAAACCCCCAACGAATCACATTGTTCGTCAAGAGTTCTTTTGCCATTTGATTCAATCAAAATAAGCTTTGCGAGTGCGCGATCAGGGGTTCGAACCCTGGACACCCTGATTAAGAGTCAGGTGCTCTGCCAGCTGAGCTAATCGCGCATTTTTAAGTTGTTTGTTTTGTGTCTTTCCTTAAGACAAGAGTTATTATATAATAGGAGTATTAAAAAAGCAAGCACTTTTTTTATTTTTTTTAAATTTTTTTAAAAGCATATTTGAAAGGAACAATTTAACATGAAAGTAGAAGAAAGATTACTAAAATATGTCAGCTACTGGACAACCTCCGATGAATCCTGCAGTGACATTCCAAGCAGTGAGCGTGAGTTCACGCTTGCAAAAACCTTAAAGCAGGAACTGGAAACTCTCGGTCTTACCAATATACTCCTCACCGATCACTGCTATGTATATGCCAAGCTTCCTGCCACACCAGGCATGGAAAACTGTAAATCCATCGGCTTTATCGCTCATATGGATACCGCCCCGGATTTTTCCGGAAAAGATGTCAAACCACAGATCATTCCCGACTATGACGGTGGCGATGTCCTGTTAAAAGGCAGTCAGAATGTTTTAAAGGTAAGCGATTTTCCATCCCTTACTTCTTTAAAAGGAAGAACACTGATCACTACAGACGGCACCACACTTCTAGGTGCGGATGACAAGGCTGGCGTTGCTGAAATCATGACTGCCATCGAAGAACTGATAGCAGAAGGCACCCCTCACGGAGAACTGTGGATCGGCTTTACGCCGGATGAAGAAGTCGGTGCCGGTGCAGATCTGTTTGACCTTTCGATCTTTCAGGCTGATTACGCGTATACGGTAGATGGCGATTACGAGGGCGAAGTGGCTTATGAAAATTTCAATGCTGCAAGTGCCGTCTTTCATATAAAGGGTGTGAATGTCCATCCGGGCGAAGCGAAAGATATTATGGTCAATGCCGCACTCGTGGGATGTGAAATCGTTTCCCGGCTTCCGGAAGCGGAAACGCCGGCACACACCAGCGGCCGGAAAGGATTCTATCATCTGACCGATATGTCCGGAGATGTGGCTTCCGCCACCCTTTCCTTTATCATTCGTGACCATGACAAAACTACATTTGAGAAACGGCTGCAGAATCTGCGTGACGTTGCACAATCCATGAATCAGAAATATGGACCAGAAACCGTCACGCTCGACATCGAACATTCGTATGAGAATATGCTCTCTGTCATTGAAGATAAAATGGAAATCGTGGATCTGGCAAAACAGGCAATTGCCTCCGAAGGTCTGACACCGCTCTCCCGTCCGATCCGTGGCGGTACAGACGGCGCAAGACTGTCTTTTATGGGATTGCCGTGTCCGAATCTCGGCACTGGTGGCTATGGTTTTCACGGACCATACGAACACATCTCTGTGGAAGGCATGCAGACAGCTGTCCGCATTTTAAAAAATATTGCCACCCATCCCATTCGCAAATAAATGAATCTGCAAAAAACCGTCCGCAGTCTGATGAATCTCAGATTTCGGACGGTTTTGTTATTATTTATGAAGTTTTAGTTTCCCTGCATATTTGCGGATTTTGCCAGTGCAGGTTTCTGAAACATCCGAAACAGGCCAATCTGTTCCAGCGCCTTTGTAATAGCGAAAAAGATCACCGAATCTATCGGCCACATAATCAGATTCTTCAGTGCACGCGCCGGAAGAATCACCATAAATGCCTGTCCATATAACACGGTCAGACAAAGCGTTGTCAGAATCACATTACAGATCAGCATAACTACAAATTTCGCTGCCAATACGCGCCATATGGTAAGCTTTTTCTTGTAAAAAAAGCAGCCATACAGGATTCCTGCCAAAATGACAACCAGCGTCAGCTGTGGACAAAATGGTCCGGTTGGCTTCATCATATACTTGATAATATCCAACGCACCATGGAAAATTCCTCCAACCACCGGTCCAAACAGATAATCAATGATACCATTTGGAATACCAGAAAAGCCGATACGGATAAACTGCCCATATTCAATGGAGAAAAATCCTAGAATGACAGCAACTGCAGCAAGCATTGCCATGGTAGTGATGGTTCTTACCGCTTTTAATTCACGGAAAGAATCGGTGAACAAAGTAACGAATTTTTTCATAAAAAAATTACCTCCTTTGCAGACCTCACCGTACTACAACTGGAGATAATATTATCTTCGGATGCAGCGGGATGCGACTCATGTACCGCAAGATTCTCTTTTCGTCCGGGTGACAACTCCCTGTTCATCCGGCACTTAACGCACATGTGTCTACTCTGCTTTAAACTATTAAATTGCAACGAACTAAGTATAACACAATGAAAAAGAAATGCAACTATTTTTTCATTTTATGGCATTTTTATAGCAAAACGCCATCTGTCACACGTTTTTACGTGGAACAGATGGCATCCGTTGCCTGTTATTTTATTCTTTTCAGGTTCCCATACTTGCAAACAGGGCAGCTATCTCATCCGGGCTTAATGCCTTATTCGGATCAGCCGGTTCTTCCGGCTGAAGCGGTGCTTCTTTTACTGCTTCCGGCTCTTCGATCGGCTCCGGAATATCCTCCGGTTCCACCGTTTCTTCGACAGGTTCCCCGGCTTTATCCGCATTGTCGTCATTGCCCATATTTGCAAACAGGGCAGCAATTTCGTCCGGGCTCATGGCGCGGTTTGGATCGGACAGGTCCGGCATCGGCGAAAGTTCTTCCTCCGGCAGGTTCTCATCATTCGCTTCCTCAACAATCGCATCCTCCGGAATCGGGTCCGGTTCTACCAGTTCTTCTGCTTCCTCAATGGATTCTTCCGGGTCCGGCGGGATAATCTCATCCGCTGCCATGACCGGAGGCTCTTCCTCCGGCTCAAAACTCTCCCCTTCCGGTATATCCGGCAGAATCTCCGGGTCCGGCTCCATACTTTCTTCCGGCTCCGGTGAAATCTCCGGCTCCGGTTCCATACTTTCTTCCGGCTCCGGTGAGATCTCAGGCTCCGGCTCCATACTTTCTTCCAGATCCGGCGAAATCTCAGGCTCCGGCTCCATACTTTCTTCCGGCTCTGGTGAGATCTCCGGCTCTGCCGGTATTTCTTCCACATGATTCTGCGGTGCCGGCTGTGGCTCTACAGGTGTTGCCACAGGTACAGAAACCTGCGGCTGGGAAACAACCACTTTCTGACTGTTCATAATGGTCTGATTCAGGCGCAGTTCCATATCCTTTATTGCCAGAATGATTTCCTGCAGTTTTGCAACCGTTTCTTTGTCCTGTGCATGGTCATGGACTTCCTCATCCTTTGGTGCCGGAGATTTCTCGTCCTTATATGCAGAAAGAATCTCTTCTTTATAAGCGCCTGCAACCGTACCTAACCCGTCTATTCCCTGCTGGAACGTTGTAAACTGATCCATCAGCTGTTCATATGAATTCATCAATGCCTCTGTATTCTCATGGGACCGCTTGATAATTACTTTCGCTATTCCCTTCTGTGCATTGACAATTTCCTCTGTCGGAATCTTAGATGCCTCTTCCATATATGCAAGCTTCACCGATATTTCCTCAAAATATTTTTTCAGCATGAGATATGATGCCTTTTCCGACTTGAAAATACTCTCATACTGTTCCTCTCTCCGGGCATATTTTGTCTCATATACTGAAATCACGCCTCTGATTGCAACATACAGGCATATCAGATCTGCTGCTGCCAAAACAGCCAGAACAATAAACATCTTCGGGAAATTGACTATGGCATACAACTCTGCCATAAAAATAAACGCAAACAAAAGTATCCCGAAAATCATCTGCATCCTTGCTTTCGAATCTTTATTCTTCATATGATACCGCTCCTTCCATGAGCCCGCTATTCTAACCACTATGCAAAATAAGCTCTAGTATGTTATATTTTACCATATTGTGTCGATTCTCACAAGGTTTGTTGTTTATTTCTGCCTTCTATAATACGTCATTTACAATCTGCTCTGCTGTCAGATGATTCTCTTTTAATACCTCATTTACATCATACCGGTCAAGGAATTCTTTTTTCAATCCGTAATTATAGACTTTCATATCACTGCTTCCATAAAATCTTGCGATTTTTTCTCCGAAACCACCATTCAGGATGCCATCTTCCAGTGTAACTACCGTGTCATGGTCTGCCTTCAGCTTCTCCAGCAGTCCCTTATCTAGTCCGGTAATATAATACGGGTTGATTACCGTTGCATGAATACCTTTTTTCTCCAGCATTTCTGCGGTCTGCAGTGCCAGGGAATAAAATGTTCCGAGTCCGATCAGTGCAATTTTGCTTCCCTTTTCCGTTACCTCATAGGTGTTGAGCTGGCTCCAGTCTTTTGTGACTTCTCTGCCATCCGAAATCATGTCTCCGCCCGGAAGTTTGATCGCAACCGGCATTTCCTTCTGCTCCACACTCCAATCAAGCATTGACAGATATTCTTCCTTTGTTGCCGGTGCCAGATAAACCAGTCCCGGGATATTGGAAAGCATCGGAATATCCTGCAGTCCCAGATGGGTAACATCCGTCATGCCAAATACCGATCCCGTATACACAACAATCGTTGCCGGATTCCCGTCAATACACAGATCCTGTGAAATCTGGTCATACGTCCTCTGGATAAAGCTGGAATACACACCGTATACCGGCTTTCCGCCACCTTTGGCAATTCCGGAAGCAAGTGCTACCGCTGTCTCCTCCGCGATTCCCACATCTACAAACTGCCGGCCGGCCTGTTTCCTTTTCTCCTGCGTAAATCCGAGAATCGTCGGGGTTCCGGATGTAATTGCAACAACTGTCGGATCCTTTTTCATCTTTTCAATCAGATATTCACAGGTCACCGAAGAATAATCTTCCACTTCCGGAAAATGGGATTTTCCGGTCTCAATATCAAATGGAAGATGCCAGTGCCATTCTTCCTTATGCTCTTCTGCCGGTTTATAACCTTTTCCCTTTAATGTATTAATGTGGACAACAACCGGTTTCTTACTGTCTTTTACCTGTTTGAAAGCCCCGATCAGTTCCCTTAAGTCATTTCCATGATCCACATAGACATAATCAAGTCCCATGGCTTTAAATAAATTGCACTCTGCCTGTCCGTTTGTCTCGCGGAGTAATTTCAGATTTGAATAAAGTCCTCCATGGTTTTCTGCAATTGACATATCATTGTCATTTACTACAATGATCATGTTGCTGTCTAATTCTGCTGCAAAATCCATTCCTTCTAAGGCTTCTCCTCCGCTTAAAGAACCGTCTCCGATAATTGCGATCACATTTGCACTTTCCCCACGAAGATCCCTTGCCTTTGCCAGACCGCATGCCAGACTGACGGATGTAGAGGTATGTCCGATCGTAAAATGGTCATGTTCACTTTCCTGCGGACAGCTGTATCCCGTCACGTCGTCGTAATGTTCTTCATATAAATAGGCATCTTTTCGACCGGTCAGCATCTTGTGCGGATAGGTCTGATGGGAAACATCAAATACCATTTTGTCCTTTGGGGACTCAAAAACATAATGCAGTGCAATGATTGCCTCTACCATGCCAAAATTCGGGCCAAAATGCCCGCCGTGAATACTTGCCCTCTTTAATAATGCATGACGCATTTCTTCTGCGAGAGCTGTCATCTCTTCTATATTCAATTTCTTCACATCTTCCGGTCCGTTAATCTTTTCGATATACATATAATAAATTCTCCTTCCGATTTTATCTATCATAATATACCATTTAAAGTTAACTTTAAGTCAAGTATTTTTTATTTAATTTTCAACTTTTTGCTTCAATCCCTCAATTGCCTGAGCCACTATACCTGCGCTCTTAAAAAGATGTAAATAATGTAATGATAAAAGGGGCAAAAGGTATCATTTCCCACTGAAATGCAATTTTTATGTCATTCGCATTTCTTGCGATCCGCTTGTTGTTCCGATATAATTATGCTATGATTGTGCTTTGATTGGAGGAAACCATTTTGAGCGAATATTATAAGTTTTTTCAAAATAAAAAATGTGAATATTTTCCATGCCATAAAGGAATCCCAGAGGAGGACTTTAACTGTCTGTTTTGTTATTGTCCCCTCTATACACTCGGGAAATCCTGTGGTGGAAACTGTGAATATTTAAAAAATGGTATCAAATCCTGCATAAACTGTGGCTTTCCCCATCACCGAAAGAACTATGATAAGGTCACGGGCCGCTTTCAGGAAATTGCAGCCGTTATGGCAGCTTCCGATAAGGAGCAATCTGGTGATATGTCAAGATGATTTTTGAAAAGATTTCGATATGTTTTTCAGAAAAAGGGTAACTTTAATAGACCTATGATTCAAGCAAAACATAAGTTTGACTAGTTAGAATCTTTAATTGATGTATCCAGCGATACGCCGGAGTACAATTGGTTTCTGGCCAGCAATCCATAAACCAAACGAACGAATTTACGTGAAGTCAGCGCGAGTGCTCTTTTGTGTTGATGTTTCGGAACTTCATTGTACTTCTTCCGATAGTACGTTCCGTACTCAACGTTGTGTTTTCTCATACTGTTGGCAGCTTCGCCAAGATAGTATCGAAGATAACGATTACCAGCTTTTATCATAGGAGTATCTTCTCCGTCGAAATCACCGGACTGGTTGGATTTCCATGTGAGACCGGCATACTTGGCAAGGGCATCAGATGAATGAAAAGCGGTTATATCGCCTATTTCAGCAATTATGCCACCAGCAAAGACAGGACCGATGCCGTCAATGGATTGAAGAATAATAAAAGCATTTGGGTTCAATCCTTTTATTTCTTTTTCAATAGCATTGTCAATGACTTTGATTTCTCTTTTAAAGGTTTCAATGCAGTTGAAAGAACTGGCAATAGACACATTTAAAGGCTCATAAAGAGCTTTGTCCAGACGATAAGAATCTCTGGCAGCTTTCTTTAATAAATCAGCGGTCTTGCTTATGTCTTTAATGCGGTTGCGGCTTTTCTTTGCAAGGAATGCAATCAGATCTTCTTCGGAAGAATCTAAGATTTCTTCCGGTGAAAAGTATTCCATTAATACACTGGAAGATGTAGCACCATATATATCGCAGAAAGGCTGATCGTCTCCTTCAAGCATCTGCAATTCACTGAATTTCAGATAAAGATTGGAAACAAGATAAGTTTTCTCTCTTGTCATGCATTCAACAAGGTGAAGGCGATGCCGTGTGAGACGTTTCAAAGCCAGAAACTGGCTGCCATGCCAAGGCTCGGATTCAATGTTTCCAGCTCTTGCATAGTCTGCAATAACAAAAGCATCGATAGGATCCGATTTACCAAGTCCTATATAGCTTTTCTTGTAGTTTGCAGTACATTTAGGGTTCAGGACGAAAACGTAAGGCTTGAACCGCATCAATTCTTCACAGGAAGAAAGATAATTAGCGATATGGATGCTGTAAACAGAAGTTGATTCTAAAGCTGCAACAATCGTAGTTATATCAGGGTGTTCTTTTAAACACTCAAGTATCTTCAATGCTAATTCCTCAGCCCCAGGCTGATTGTTAGCAAAAGAAGAGTTTATGTATTTATTTTTATAAAAATCCAAAGCGCAAACATAGTTGGATTTTGAACTGACGTCAATACCGACGTAAAGCGTAGATAATGGGTTAATCTTTAACATGATATCACCCGCCTTTCCGATTAAGTATTCTTGGAACCTGAAGAAAAAGGTTTATCCTGGGAATCATATGCTGACCGAAACCTCGCGTAATAAGCATGCACCCTGGCAGCTCTTTTGCTGGTGCTGTACGCCAGGGGATGAAACATCTGTGTAAGCGGAATGTGACATATGATTCAGGCTGCAAGCTCCATAAGCAGGCACCGGAGACCGGGCTGAAAGGATTAAAAGCAGTGCCTCTAGACATCAGACTCTGCTGATATCATACCACAGAATAACCTATGAAACTAATAACCAATGTAGATGAGATGGAAAGGGTTTATCCCAGGTGTCTCAGATCATCTATAAATTTATAGAAAGGATAAGTGCATAACCATCATTTCTACTGGCTATACACTTATTATACGAGGATGTATCCCATGAAATGTAAACTTACTCCCGGATTATCCTCCGGTGACTGGAACGAATTTTGCAGCCGTTTCCATTTCCCTCCGGATGACCTGCCCCATATTCAGGCAATTTATACGGCACTTCTTCCCCTGGTTGAATCCTATGCGTATTACTCTCTGGATCAGGATTTAGACGGGGTTTCCCTGCCTCACTATGCCTATGGGTTTGTGACGCTTGGAAACGGAGTGGATGAACTGTCGGAATTATATCTGAACCATGAACAGATCCAGGAGGCTTACATTGTGGACTGCATCAGCCTGATGCTTTTGTCAAAGGCTTATGAAGAGTTTGCACATGTGGTAGAACGTCAGAGCCGCCTGTATCTTGCAGAATTATCTTTTCTGGGAGATACCTATTGCCTTGACCTGCTCCCACAGATTTATGGGCGGCTTGCCCCGGATGGCATCCAGCTTACCGAGGGGCAGATGCTCCGGCCGCTTAAGACAGCAACGCTGATCCTGCATCTGGATACAACAACACACGCCAATCTCAAGCAATTGTGTAATACGTGCGCAACCTGCCGGAATTTTTCCTGCCCGTCGAGAAAGGCCACGGCTCCGCATTTGCCGCATACTTATGGGGTCATGCAGATATTCCATACAAAATAATTAGTGCCTGCTGAGTAAGCAGACACTAATTATAAACTTCATTATCTATTTGCTTTTTTCTTTTTCATTACAACAATTACAACTCCTGCCGCAACAACTACCGCTGCTGCAATCAGAACAATAACAATCGTCATGGCCACACCATCCTGTTTTACAAGTACAAGTGCACTGATACCATCCATCGTATACTCGCCACCCTTGATTGTCTCGATTGTCTCAACGCCAGCTTTCTGTCCGTTTATGCAGACTTTCCATTTTCCTTCCGGAATTGTAACTTTTGCCTTGTCAGTGTTTGCATTAAAAAGAAGATACATCTCTTTTGCACTTTCGTCTTTCTGACCGCCCTTTATATTAATTCCTACAATATTATCCCCAAGTCCTTCTACGGATTTTACATATTTTTTCACATCCTCTGATGTAGATAACCGAAGTGCCGGATGTGCCTTTCTGAACTTAATAAGTCCCTTATAATATTCAAATACATCTGCGTATTTCTTGTCGGATAATGTATCCCACTTAATGCTGTTTACTTCGTCTCCTGCATTGTATGAGTTTGAATTAAATGTTCCATCATCATTGACCTTTGTGCGAAGCATTTCCTCTCCTGCCTGCAAAAATGGCACACCTTCTGCAGTCATATAAAATGCTGCTGCAAGATTATTCATCTTTATGATGTCCTCTTCACTCGAAGTTGTTTTAGAACCTGCAATTCTGTCAAAAAGTGTGTTATTGTCATGGCATGATGCATAGTTGATAATCTGGCTTGGCTCTTTGCACCATGACTCGTTTGCCATGAATGAATCTGCCATTTTCTTCTCTGCATTCGTTGCTCCTGATACGAATCCGAATGTTGCAGTATCAAATACGCTTCCTTTTAATCCATCACGAATATTGTCGTTGAAAAATGCGAAATCCGGAGTGGGAGCGGAATTTACCTGTGTAGCCAATGTCACATTATCTTTTGTGACACCGGTCTCCATTGTCCATCCTTCCCCATAGAAAATAACATCCGGATGTGTCTTGTGTACTTCCTCTACAATCTCATTAATTGTATCGGTATCTAAAAGTCCAACCAGGTCAAATCTAAAACCATCCATATGATATTCATCTGCCCAGTAGCATACGGAATCCACAATATATTTCCGTACCATGTTTCTCTCGGATGCTGTATCATTTCCACACCCTGAGCCGTTTGAATACGAACCGTCTTCATTGATACGGGAAAAATATCCCGGAACAAGTTTATTGATACAGAAATCATCTGCACTCATAACATGATTGTATACCACATCCATTACAACGCTAAGTCCGTTATCATGCATAGACTTAATCATCTGTTTTGCCTCTTTTACACGCACATCCCCATTGTGTGGATCTGTAGAATAGGAACCCTCCGGTACATTGTAGTTAACCGGATCATATCCCCAGTTATATAAATTCGACTGATCGTTTCCTTCATCTACGGAACCAAAATCATAGATTGGAAGTAAATGCACGTGAGTAACACCAAGTTCCTTAATATGATCGATTCCAGTTGAAATACCATCTTTGGTCTTTGTTCCTGTCTCTGTCATTTCAAGGAATTTACCAACATTTTTTATGCCGGAACTTTCGTCTGCTGATAAATCACGCATCTGTAATTCGTAGATGATCGCATCATTAATGCTCTCTCCTGCATGTGGATTGGTATCCTTATCCCATCCGTCAGGATTTGTCTCTTCAAGATTGATTACCATGGCACGCTGTCCATTTACACCAGTCGTTCTGGCATATGGATCACAGGCTTCTTTTGTTGAACCATCGATTGTTGAACTGTATGTGTAGTAGGTTCCATTTAAGTCCCCATCCACTTTTGCAACCCATGTTCCATTCTTATCGGCATTCATCTCAATGCTTTCTTTCGGCTCTTTATCGTCCGGATCTCCTGTCTCGTATAAATTAAGCATAACTTTCTCAGAAGTAGGTGCCCACACCCTAAATGTTGTGCTGTCCTTACTCCATGTAGCACCAAGATCATCCCCATCATATGTATACTCATCTTCAAATTCTTTTGTTGAATATATGATTGGCATTCTGATATCACTTACGGTATCATCATATGTAATCTGGTAACTCTTTGAACTGTCAAGTTCCTCTTTCAGAGTAAGTGTATAGGTAGAATCATCTCCCGCTTTTACATCTGCTATCTGAATTTCCCCATCTTTACCTTCTACCTTAAAGGCATTTTTAAGTTCTCCTTCAATATCACCAGTCATTGTGGCTGTGATCGTCTTATCCCCATTGTACTTTGCAGTATTAAGCTTTATTCCCCTTACTGCATCATCACCGTATTCCTTTGTATACCCCTCAACACCTGATTCGACTTTAACGATCACGGTTCCTGATACCATTTCTGATATATCAATGAACTGATCCTCTTCATAATCCTTCGCCCAATCCTGCGTTCTTACAACAAATCCTACGGAAGTCACACCGGCTGAAATTTCAATTCTGGCAACTGCATCACCATCCTTAGCCTCTAAAGGATAGTCATTTCCTTCCTGTCCCTCGGCCCACATCCATACAGACCATGGATCATAATCACCATCTGCCCTGTGATAATGAAATTCTATCACAGGACCTCCATCCGCTTTGACCGGTACTGTATCAAGTATTACAGTACTGATTGTCATGATAAGCATAAGCATTGCCATCCCCAATGCGCTTATACGTTTTCTTGTCATTTTCGCTTCTCCCTTCATTACGAAATTTTACGAAATTTCTTTTTGTATAAATTAGCATATATTTTTATATTTTTCAAGTCTAAATTGTATATTTTTAAGAAAAACCGTTATTTTTTACCATAACACGGTTATTTGCTGTACGGAAACTTGGAGCATCCCTGCTTATTACCATAAAAATAAAAACGAGCAGCAAAACCGGATTTACACCAGTCTGCTACTCGTTTGATGATTATAATATTTTCTTTTCTTGTGCCATTGCAACCAGTTATCGGACAAATGGCAGGAACGTAATGCTATACTTTATTTTCCAAACCGGCTGATTTCTTTCGCATATGATATTTCCGTTTTTCCTCATACATTTTCTCATCCATATGCATTAAAAAAGTTTCTGCGTCATCTTCTGTCCCAAATTCCGTGTATCCCATGGAAACACTTAAACGAAACGGTTCTATCCCGGATTCATTAAACCGGGACAGATTATGGTTAATCTCCTCCATTGTCGCTAAGACACGCTCCGTATCAACACCTGACAGCAGCACAATAAACTCATCTCCCGCATACCGGATTGCCATACCAGCATCCGGTATGGATCTGATGAGTATATTTCCCAACGTACAAATAGCCTTATCACCCGTACTATGACCTAAATTGTCATTAATACACTTGAAATCGTTTACATCCATCATGATTCCATATAAGGATTTCTGGCTTGCAATTTTCTTTTCCGCAAGCACCGCATTAAAATATCTCCGGTTGTATAATCCGGAAAGCTCATCCATATACAAACTCTCTGCGTATGACTGCATCTGCACAAATATCAATGCGACCGCAACCAGCACCCATGATGATGTAATTCCATAAAAAAGGAACTGGATAACCACACCTGCAAAACAAGGACCAACGAAATAGATCACCGGGAAAAAATTCAGGTTAACCCCTTGTTTTTTAGAATGATACACCAGATAGATACTGTAAGCAAAATATATGACAAGCGAAATATATCCCACCAGCACACCGGCAGTTCTCTGGTATACATTCTCCCCGGATATTTTAAACATAATCCCTGTTCCAAACAGATTACATAAAACCATAATTACTTCTACCAGCCAGGGAAATATCTCCACTCCTGCTTTTTGAACCATTCTTTTATAATTTCGATAGATACGCAATTCCACGTACATACACCAAAGCATACCCATACTGACTGTCCCTATAAAGCATATACTGTTAGAGATATAATTAATCTGCCGGCTGCCAGTAAACTGTTTTCCATCTACGAGAAAAGCAATGGTTTCAGACAATGCACCCACTAAATTTACGATTGCTATTCCATCATATATTTTATCTCCCACATGAAGGCTCTCTCTGTTCTTTCGTCTGCAAAACAAAAGGAACCACATCATTAACACGGTCAAGCCGTTTGCCATTAATATTTCTTCTAAAACGATGATTGTTATCCCCTCCATCATTCACGGTATGAACTCATTTTTACTAAAATGAGCTCTATCATTATACCAAGTTAAAACCGGTTTTTGTCTTTTTCGACATGAATTACAGTTTTTTTAACGTGAACGATGATTTTTTATGTTTCATCACTTTTCACAACCTACTGCAACTGTGAAAAACCCACGGCTTACAAAGTTAACGGTCTTTGTATCGGAATCATAATAAGATCCCGGTATCTTAACTGCTGCACCGTATTTATCAATTTTATATGCAAAAATCTTTTTGTCTTTTTCCTTTTTCGAAGCATTATAGGAAACAGCGACCCTGATCCGTCCCTTTTTCAGGACAGACGACTGCTTTTTCTTTATTCCTGTGACGGAAAAATCATAAACCGGACGTTTTCCAATAATTTTCCCTGCCCTGGCAGAAAGATTTTTCTTGTCAGCCTGTTTCATTTTGATAACCACAGCTGTATTCATTTCTTTCTTTAATTCTTTTAATGCCTTCGAATCAAAGGTAAGATTTACATTACCACCATTGACCTTCCATTCTTTTACATTCTTTTTGACAAGTAAATTTACCGCCTGCTTATCCATTTCAAGATGCAGATTCTTCCAATTTTTGGCTTTTCCCGTATCAAAAGTTATTTCAACAGACAGATCTTTTATCCTGCCACCCTGTTCTTTTTCTGCCTTTGTAATTTCTTTTTTCAAAACTGCTGCAATATTCTTCACTTTGACAGTATTATTTTTAACTGCAGATTTTACTTTGACATTAAGATTCTTAACAGAAACGGGCGTGTCTTCTGCGGATGGCGGTGTCACATTCCCTGGTTCTTCTTTTGCATGATCCGGTGCCGGTAATGTGCCGGAATCCGGTGAAACATTGCCTGATGATCCGCCGGAACTGCCTCCGGAACTTCCGCCAGAACCGCCCCCGGTCTGGGAATGATCCGCCGTTACACGGACCTGACAATCTGCCTTACTTCCTGTATAGTTGCCATTCCCATTATAACATGCGGTGAACGTATATGTTTTCGTTTCATTCGGAAGTGTTACCATCCAGTGATCCGTTCCCTTTTCTTCTAATGTGATCCCGGAAACATCACAGGTTACTTTTATCCCGGCATCTTCCGGAATCCCCTGTCTGCAAAGCTGTAATTCTACTGTCCCCGCACCTTTGACCGTATCGTTTTTTGCAGTCAGCTGCATGCTGGTGGAAGCCTTTTCGATTTCCAGGACAGCCTCCCCGTATGTTGGAATAAAAGATGCCTTTTCCGCTTTAAAATAAATCTTATACTGGCCTGCTTCTGTGTAAAACGGCATCTCCGTTTGTGTATACGATCCGTTTTCTGTCAAACTGTAACTGATTTGTACACCATCTTCCTGTTTGATATCAAATGTATGGGGTTTTCCATCATAAGTTACGCGGACAGGTACGGTTTGTATTGGCATCTCACTGTTTTTCCGGTAATAATAAGTGATCTCCTGGCGATCCTCTGTGATGTTTATTTCTCCCTGATTTGCACTGTTTCCTACACATGTATATCCATATAAATCCGGACTTCTTAACGTATACGCAGAATTCTTTGGTACATATACTGTCGCGGGTGCCGTATCAGGCACTGTTGTTTCGGTTCCGTCTTCGTTTTGCGGCATATAACGAATCGTTACGGTACTCCACGCCTGTCCTGCCGTCTGATTGTCAGCCAGAATTTTCCCGGTGTCCTCATCTATGATCTTTCCTTCCAGTCTGTCCCCGGAAACCAGACCAGTTACCGCAGGAAGTGTGACAGAAAGGGACTCTCTGGCAGCATCCGGATCATACCAGTTACTATGTGGCGGAACGGTATATGTTTCTTCTTTTTCATATTTGACTGTATGGTCTGCTCCAATAATGCGGAAAGTAATCTTCAAATGCTGTTTGGCATCCACTATATTTTGTACGACTGTACGGAATTCCAGATCCTTTCCATTTGCTTTTGTGATATTTGTCTCATCGATCCGGTATTGGTCACTATCCCTGTCAAGTGTTCCTGTCCTGGTATGTGGAATTGTAATTTCAGGATCGCACACATAAACAGATGCCTGCCTGCTGACATAATCACGGTTATTTAATCTCCGCGCCAGTTCCATTTTGCACACTTCACAGAAAGGATTCCCAAGATCCCGCATCATGCAGACGCGGCTCGGTGCAAATACTGTTTCTGTTCCTGCTGCCGTTATTCCGATTCCACGGAACCCAAGCATCTTATGCCATTTAATCTTATCCGGATCCGATGTGTCGGAAATATTTTCTCCCTGCATCTTTTTATCATATTCATCGCCTAATCTTCCGATGCTGTGGGAAATTTCATGGGTCATGACATCCCCCTGCTCATTCTCATCCGAATTTGCCGAAAAAGAAAAGAGTGCATTGGAAGAAGAACCAATATTCGCAGTCGTATTACAAATGATATGGATGGTTCCAACGGCTGCACCGGTATCCAGATATCTGCTCTCCAGCTCTGCCCTTAGTGCCCTGGCTTTATCTTCCCCGTCCTTTGCAAAATAGCAGGATTTTCCGAATGCCTGCACATGAAAATATGTGTCCGGGTTCGACTCCCCATACATCACGCCCACACCAGTTTCATTGGATACCGTCTGTACTGCATAAATATTGATCCTGTCGTTCCCGGGTATAGCCTTCACCCATGATAACAATCACAAAATTTTCCTTATCATCACCTGTCTTGTGAATGGCATAAACGGAAGCTGCCGTTGTCTGGTCTGCCGCTGTCTGGTCTGCCATCACAGGATATGGAAACACCAGGGAAAGCAATAATATCAGGCTAAGTACCATTGCCCCAAACCGTTTTCCATCCTTCTTTTTTACATTCGTCATATCATCCTCCGTACTTTACATTACCAGAAATACTGGTGCTTTCCCTATTCTTCCCACAGACAAACTCCCGGGAAACCATCTGCCGTAAGGCTTCTTAAAGCACGATTACCGCAGCATCAAACCCCTCTACATTTCCATCAAAGGTGTTTTCGGTAAGCAGATTGTACTTCTCGGTGTACGCATTAAATTTTTTTGCACTGCTGCTGCAGTTAAAAATCATGGCAATGGTCTCTTCGCCATTTTTTCTGATCAGGACAACTGTCCCTTCCTCATCTTCCGTGACGATCCCAGCCAGTTCGCCTTCTACAATGCATGCATGGCTTTTCCGGACCTGAATCAGCCGCTTGTACCATTCATACATCTCTTTGTCCTGGTATTCTTCATCCCAGTACATGCCCCGTCTGCAGTCCGGATCGTTTGCTCCCGGCATCGCATACTCATCTCCATAATAAATCATCGGCATTCCCGGCAGTAACAACTGAAAAGCGGCTGCCAGATGCTGCTTTTTCTTATTGTCGTTACACAGATGTAAAAATCTTGCGGTATCATGGCTGTCGATCAGATTCCACATAAGAGGATAACAGTTTTTGTTTAAACGTCCCTTCAAATATCCAAGATTTTGTACGAACTGGCTGACCGTAATCTTTTCGTCTGCAAGCAGATCAATCAGGTTCAGGTAAAATGGATAATTCATGACTGTATCCCATTCATCCCCCTCCAGGAAATCTCCTGCATAATGCCAGATTTCCCCAATGATCAGCATATCTTTCTTTACTGCCTTGACTGCCTTTCTGAAATTCTTCCAGAAGAAATGGCTGATTTCGTCTCCTACATCCAGTCTCCATCCGTCAATATCGCATTCCTTAATCCAGTAGCATGCAACATCCGTAATGTATTTTTCAACTTCAGGATTTTTCAGGTTTAACTTTGGCATTCCGCCATAATAACCAAAACATTTGAAGTTTGGGATCTCTCCCCATTCGCTTTTAAGCGGGAATCCATCAATAAAATACCAGTCCCGGTATTTGGATTTTTCACCATTTTCCAGAATATCCGCAAACGCAAAAAATTCTCTTCCCGTATGATTGTATACCGCATCCAGGACTACCTTCATACCACGCTCATGCGCTTTTTGTACCAGCTCTTTGAGATCCTCTGTTGTTCCAAAGGACGGGTCTATCTGGTAGTAATCCGTGGTATCATACTTATGGCACGAATTTGATTGAAAGATAGGTGTCATATACAGCACATCGATTCCCAGATTCTGAATATCATCCATATGTTCGATGATTCCCCTGAGATTTCCATGCAGGTCATCCATAGGCGTAATCGGTGCTTTATACCACAGTTCTTTGTCTACCGGCTCCGTTGCTGCAAAACGGGATGGGAAAATCTGATACACGACCTTGTTTGCTGCCCATTCCGGCACCTCAAACAGCTCTTCCTCCCGGAGGTTCTGCGGACAGTCAAACATTCTGTCCCTGTTTGTAATGCATTCCTTATCAAACTCATAATTTCCATAATATACCGTTTCTCCCTGCGTGTCCGTAAATTCGAAAAAGTAACGCAGACAGATCAAATGCATCTTTATCTGTGCTTCATAATAATCATGAAACTGTGAGACAGCAACCTTCTTCATCGGAACTGCCTTTCTGGTATCCTTACACTCCATAGGTATATACTTGTCCTCATAGTGAAGGATTACCTCTTTCATATCATCCTTTTTTACCTGCACGCGTATCACAAATAAATCCTTATCAACCGCATAGCTAAACCTCTTATCCATATCATGAAAAATTGCTGAATATTCCATAAAATTTCCCCTTTACACTTGTTGTTTTCCTGTATTTTAACTTACTTTTTTCAACAATTCTAGCACTATATCCACGATATTTTTAACTTTTTCTACTTTTATGCTTTTTTGCGATGATATTACTGTTCATATAATTTAAAATGTGCGTTATCAGTTTAAAACCAATAACGCACATTTCCTCATTGCATCCTTTTCCCGCATTTATATATGTCACAAGTCAAATTATAGTTCCTACCTGCGACAACTTTATATGTAAATTCAACATCAATAATTTTTTGCACCGTTTTTAATTTCTATTTTCTGCAATTTTAAATTTCCGGATCATTTCACGCAGATTTTCCGCTTCACTGCTCATCTCCTGACTGGCTGCTGCACATTCTTCAGATGTTGCCGAATTCGTCTGTACGACATCATTGATCTGTTCAATTCCATCATTAATCTGTTGGATTTCTGTTGTCTGTGTCTCTAACGTTTCTGCAATATTTGTGACTTCTTTTGTAATGATCTGGGAATTCTCAGCGACCTCCTGCAATTGCGATGCCGTCTGCCCTGCAATCACCATACCTTTTTCCACGGCTTTCACAGAGGTTTCAATCAATGTTGCGGATTCCTTTGCTGCCTGGGCACTCTGGTCTGCCAGCACATTTACCTGATTCGCTACCACTGCAAATCCCTTTCCTGCCTCCCCTGCTCTTGCAGCCTCAATGGAAGCATTCAATGCAAGCAGATTCGTCTGGGACGCAATTTCATTGATTGTTGCAATGATCTTGTCAATCTCTTTTGATGCCCCGTTGATCTCATTCATGGAATCAACCATATCCCTCATTTTACCATTGCTTTCCAGAATGGCATTTCCAAGTTCGTCTACTCTTCCACTGATTTCTTTTGCGGATTGTGAATTTTTTCCTACCTGTTCAGAAACACCTGCGACTGTTGCGGTCAGTTCTTCTACAACTGCTGCCTGATTTGTTGCTCCATCCGCAAGGTCATTGGAGCTTGATGCTACCTGATCTGCGGCACCCGAAACTTCATCTGAAACATGCTGGATTCCCTTTATTGTCTCTGCCATGCTTTCTTCAAACAACATAAAGGAGTTTAAAATTCCAACGAAATCCCCTTTCCACTCTACTTCCGGCTGCACATCAAAATTTCCTTCTGCAAACATCTTCATTGAACGTCCAATATCATCTACATAGCTTCCCAGAATGCGGATGGATTTACGCATACTGTGTGCCAGTCTTCCAATCTCATCATCCGAACGGTAGTCCAGAGTGCTGTGCAGGTTTCCATCTGTTAATTCCTGTGCAACGGCTTCCACTTCACGTAATGGTACTAAAATTGTCTCAAGTACTTTTTTGCCTGTTTTTATTGTCAGTTTCCATGCCAAAACCAGACAAATAATAATACACACAATTCCTGCCACTGCAAAAATAACCGTAATTCTGGCTGCCTGGCTGCTTACCTCATCGGTCATTTCATCTAATCTTATTGCAATTTTTACGGCTTTATTTAATGCCGGGGTACAATCATTCAGAATTGAATCAACTGCCTTATCCTTGTCACCGCTTTTGATTTCTTTCATGATGGAATAACCAATGTTTCCCCAGTCTGCAAGGGCAGATGAGTATTCTTCACAATCCGCATCCGGAACAACTCCGGAGTTCTTTAAATTTTTCAGTTGGTTATTAACTTCTGCAAGCAGTCTTTCTACCGTCTGCTCATAACCGTCATAAGAGGATGCATCATTTTCTAATGCCATTTCCCTGATATTTCTCGCTGATGCGTTAACATTTATCCTGCATATTTTCACCGCCTGGTCTGCAACAGTAACATTTTGTACATAATGCATCATATTGGCAAATAGCATACCTATGACCACAATAGAAAACAGACCTGAGACTAACATCATAATAATGACTTTTCTGTAGCCATAGTTTATCCTTTCCTGCAGATGCATATTTTCCAAGTTCTTTTTCATCATATTTTTCTTCGACGGCATAGTTTGCTATTTCCTTTCTCTTTTATTCGCTTCTGATATATCAATTTTTTTTCTCAAAGTCAATAAATTTCGGGAACAATTTTATTATTCTATTTTTCACACAAAATGTTGTACCCATCCACCCCGAAAAATACAGCACTTTTACCAATTTTTTCTACAGTTACCTCTCCGATCGAACGTGATGTAATCTGGAATGTCGTGCCGGTGGTTCCCTCGTAAGAGTCATACTAGTACATAACTGAAAATACTATTGTCTGAAACACCCTCTGTTTTCATATATGGCATCAGGTTCTTCCAAAACATTCTCTAATTGTCTTTGAAATATCTGAATCAATAAAATCTTTATGTGCCATGTCATCAAGGATATCACATGTTTTTTCATGGGACAATCCCTTTTTATAAGGTCTGTCTTCCGTAAGAGCCTGATAAATATCAACACATGCCATCATACGTTCCTGCTCATTTAATTCATCAGCGGTTTTTCCAAAAGGATACCCTTTTCCATTTAGTTTTTCATGATGGAAAGCCGCCCAATCTCGTATTTCTTCAAAATCATTAACCTCCGATAATATAAGGTATGTATAACCAGCATGATTTTTCATTGTAGAAAATTCATCATCCGTAAGCTTATCCGGTTTTTCCAGAATTTCATTGCCTACCGCCATTTTTCCTATATCATGCAGTGCACCAGCCAAATACATTTTCTGTACTGTGATTGAATCATATCCCATATATTTGGCAAGCAGGGAGGCTTTTTCAGCTACTCCTATAGAATGCCTGCTTGTAAAAGAAGATTTATAATCTACAATCTTTGCAAAGAAATCCGCAACATTTTTACACATTTCCCAATCAAAAACCATTTTTTCTCTTGGAATAATTTCCCATAGCTTCGTTTCAAAAGAATCATCACTTAAACACATATAGGATTCTTTTGTGAATACATGAAGAAAAGCATTAACACATTCTGAATCAAATAGACTATCCTTTTTTTGGGAAAGATACTGACATATAAAATCCCATCTATTATCATCAGATTTAATACTATTTCCTATGATATCAACGGTATCTGCAAGATGAATAATTCTTGCAGGCAATGGGGTTTCATTCCACTTTTTTTGAAAAGGACCAGTTCCATCGGCATGTTCATGATGATACAAAATCACATTTGAGACATCTGTTTTAAAAGGAAGTTTAGTAATATTTTTTTCACCATAAATACAATGAAGATTCGTTTTTCTTACGGACAAATCTTTTTTGATGTCAATAACATAATTCCTTTCCAGCTCTTCCGTAATATATTGTGTCAAAGCATTATCATGCAGTAAGGCACACATAGCTAAATCTTGTAACGCATCACCTTGAATTGCCAGATATTCAGCCATGCATACACTTATATAAGCCACTCTTTTTCCATGCTTGTTTTTGATTTTTACCAACTCTGCTTCTATACAGTCCAAAGCATAGGAACAGGCTCCTGCAAGTCCGACAATATCTATTCTTAGTTCTTCTTTCATGAATATAATCCTTCCATAGTATATGTATGCTTCTGTATTTCATTTGTTGTTTCTCATTCTGATAAGACCATAAAATAAGGCAGCCCCACATAGCAGAGTCTGCCTTACTCTCTTTATTTAACGTTGATGCCACTGGCATATTGCTGCAGAAACTGTTCTTTTCCGCATGGTCTTCCAAAATAATATCCCTGCAGATAATCAACCTTCATTTCTTTCATTTTCAGAAGCCATTCTTTTTCCTCGATGCCTTCTGCGCATATCCTGACGTTAATACAATGTACCATGGGGATGATATTTTTATATAATTCATAATCCCTGTCACTGTTCATCGCCTTGGCAGTAAAATCCCTATCCATTTTCACGTAACTTGGATTCATATCACGGATACAATGAAGATTCGAATATCCTGTTCCAAAATCATCGATCACAAAGGGAATCCCGTTCTTGTCCAGAGTTTTACGAAATTTACAGAACGAAGGTGTCATATCCATAAATCCGCTTTCTGTCATTTCAACACATAAGCATTCCGGCTGTAATGAATATTTTTGAATTGCATCCAGAATATCCCGCTCCACATTGCCTTGCAGGATCTGAACATAGGATACATTTACATTCATCCGGAAGTCAGGAATATATTTCTGCATTTCACAGCACATTGCTGCAGCTTCGTTCAAAATATATCTTCCAGCGGGAATGATCAATCCGGTCTCTTCCAATAATGGGATAAACTCCATCGGTGAAACAAACTCCCGCCCTTCTTCCGTTATCATGGAAAAACGCATCAGTGCCTCTGCTCCAATGATCTGTTCGGACTGACAGTCCACGATCGGCTGGTAGTATACTTCAAAGCCATCATAATGGTTCACAATAGCATTACGAAGTGTTGCTATGATTCTTCCTTTTCGTAAAAAGACCTCATAGTCATCCTGGTCAAAAATATAGAATCCATTTTTACCCATGCTTTTTGCCTGTTTCAAGGCAAATTCAAACTTTTTGCGGCATTCTTCGGTTCCCTCACAAAATGTTGCTGCATCTATAACACCAATAGAAATAGAAAATATAGCTTCATAATTTTCGGCTACTATGAAATTATGAAGTTTATCTGTAATCTTTTCTTTCAGTGCCACAGCGTCTTCTGCGGAGGAAGCTTCCAGATCCACGATCACATACTGATCCGCTACCAGATGGTAAATTCTCTGCTTGTCTGAAAGGCATTCCTTCATACAGCCGGCTACGCTTCTCAGAATATAATTACCATAATCAGCTCCCCTGGAGCTATTGATCGCTCCAAAATCATCAATTCCTACATGCATAAAAAATCCCTTGGTAATGGGTTCTTTTTGTCCACGCAGGTAAGCAAGGAATTCCGGACCGCCAAGCAGTCCTGTGACATTATCGGCTCTTCTCCTGTTGCCGGTCTCATTCAGACACCCGACCAGATACTCTGCCTTTCCCTGCTGATCAATGATCACGATACCACGGCTGTTAATCCAGACCGGCATACCTTCTTTATCAAGCCACCTGTAATGAAGATTATGTACATTTTCTCTTCCTTCGCATATATCCGCAAGATGCTTTGCAAGCATCCTGCGGTCTTCCTCATATACTACCTTCATAACTTCATTTGCAGCATCTGTCAGAACATTTTTCGACATATTAAACCGTTCCACAGCTGACTGTGAAATCTCAAAGGTATCATTCTGCAGATCAAATATATACAGGTAATCATCCATACAATCTTTAATGATCTCAAATAAGATTTCTCCTGTCTGCTCTCCAAACACTTTAAATATATCATCAATCACAACAAGAACCTTCCTTCCGACAGCTTCACTCTATTCCTGCCATTTTCTAGAATAGTTTAAAGATATTCACGCGGTCATGCATCTTAGCTGCTCCCTCTGCCAGATTAATACTGATCGCGGTATTCTCTTCTGAGGATGCGGCATTGCCCTATTTCGCAGTCATTGTCTCCAAATCCTGCAGATATTCCAATGACGGAGACCAGACCTTCGTGATCTTCTCTATATTTGAACGGATCACTACTGTCGAGATCAGTGCCACCAACACTAAAAATAATGTCATAACAAGCACTGTTATTTGATATACTTTTAATTTTCCTGCAACCTTTAAGTTAGCTATACGCTTTTTGATCTTTTCCATGATAGTTTTCCCTTCCTTTGTAAATTATTGACTCAAACTTCGCGCATTAAAATGTGCATAGCTAAAATTTAGAGACTATGAAGAAAAGTCTGTAAATAATAATCTTCTATGATAATGATTGAGCTGGAAGCGCTAAATTGGAGCTTCCAGCCCTTACTATATATACGACATGATTTCGGGCATGTCAAGAGCAGACGTCAAAAACGTCCTTCTCATCATGCATACAGATTCTGTGTTTTGAAATTTAGATTCTTTTTTTTCTGGATGTTTCTGTGATATACTTATACGCGGTCGTATCAGACCGGAAAGGAAATATTATGTTACAAAAATTATATGTTTTTTTCAGGCTGTTGGTGTTTTTGATATACTTGCCAAAAAATTGCTGATGGGAACATCGGGAATTGTGGGTGTGATCAGGCTGTTGGTACTCTTATGTTTCTTCCTGTCAATGGTGATCACCAATGATGTGGCATTGATTACTTTTGTTCCTCTTGCACTGATCATTGTGCATAAACTGCCAAAGGAACTGGGCAATTACTGGCTTCTTAAAATAGTAGCCATGCAGACAATCGCTGCTAATCTCGGAAGCATGCTCACACCAATCGGAAATCCGCAGAACCTTTATCTATATGCCAGAGCAGGGATGTCCGCGGCAGAATTAATAACCCTGATGCTTCCCTATTCCGCCACAGCACTTATCCTTCTTCTGATATGGATACAGGTAGCCGCTGCCAAAGCACCTCACGTATGCGGTTCCGAAAAAGATAAAACTCTTTTGGGATTCTCTGACAGAAAAGAACTTAACATGGAATACCTGGCCGCTTACCTGATCTTATTTACAATCTGCCTGCTCACTGTTGCACGTATCATTCCATACCAGATTCCTCTTGTATTGGTTCTTATATATATGCTGCTAAGAAACAGGGAAAATATAAGCAGGGTGGATTACTCCCTGCTTGCCACCTTTATCGCATTATTTATTTTTATCGGCAACCTTGGAAGGATTCCGCAATTCAGCAGTTTTCTGGAAAGAATCATGGCAGGAAGGGAAACACTTACTGCTGTTCTTGCCAGTCAGATTATGAGCAATGTTCCCGCTGCGCTTCTTTTATCCGGCTTTACAGATAATTACCGGGCTTTAATTGTCGGAACCAATATTGGAGGTCTCGGCACTCTGATTGCATCCATGGCAAGCCTGATAAGTTTCAAATATATTGCAAAAGAAAACAGGAATCTGAGAGGGAAGTATTTGGGAATATTCACAGCCTCCAATATTATATTCATGATATTCATGTTAATATTGTATTTTT
>PPYF01026813.1_pt1 | contig 47996 bp, 30 predicted proteins | sample 1559871 | NCBI WGS metagenome assembly PPYF01 (sample SAMN08240021, study PRJNA423297) | Human gut metagenome, whole genome shotgun sequencing project.
CCTCCAACGGCAATCCGGAGCAGACAGCCTCCTGTACATTCACCGTGGAGAAACAGACAGTTGCAGTCAGCGGCATCACGATCAATGATCCGGGTCTCGGTGACAGCGATCCCGAGGAGGGGAGTACGTTGACTCTTACTGTCACGGTGACGCCCGATGACGCCAGCAATAAAAGTGTGGAATGGATCACATCTAATCCGCAGGTGGCGATAGTAAAGGATGGTGTTGTCACGTTTGTAGCGCCGGGAGAGGTGACGATCACAGTCAGGACACTTGACGGATCCGGGCTTGAAGCAAGCTATAGTTTTACCTGTGTCGCCAGGATACATCTTGCCACGGGTCTTACGATCGTTGACGATGAGACTGGAGAAGCTGTCCCCGAAGGAGGGTATTCGCTTGAAGAAGGGAGTACCAAACGTTTGAGGGCTGTTGTGACGCCTGAGGAGACCATAGACAAGAGTGTGGAATGGCTTTCTTCCGACAGTTCCATAGCGACGGTCAATGGGGGCGTCGTAAAGGTCCAGAAAGCCGGAGTGGTAACAATTACAGCCCATACACTTGACGGATCGGACCTCAAAGCAGAGTGTCGGATTACAGGAACATCGGGCATAGAGCAGATACTGGAGGATGTTACAGGTCCGGTAGACATTTACGATATGCGCGGAATGACGGTTAAGATCCACGCTTCGAAAGAGGATGTATACGATCTCCCTCAGGGCACGTATATCATAAAATCGTCGACTTGCACCATTAAGATACGTCGTTGATCTTCAACAGACACCGACAGACAGCGCCCTCATCCGCCGGCCGGCGGATGGGGGCGCTCTGTCAAAATATAGCGAAAGCCTCGTTTGTCGGCTGTGCGCGGTAGGCTGCGGCTGGAAAGCCGCAGTCCCATGGCTACGCAACTGAGCACTCGACAACTGACTGACAAAGACTGTCAGGAAATGACGATGGAGGAGGTAAGGACGGAGATGGAAGGTAGCGACAGGAAGAGGCAGGTATCGGTCAGGTTTTTTGACAGCGATGACAGGCGCGATGGTTCGGTGAGGGAAGTGGGATCGACATGGATCTGACTCATGCATATGTCGGCCATGTCAGTATCGCTATCGGCGACACCGGTATTTGGGATATCTGAGATATTGATGTTTATGAGGCGGAAGCCGTAGTCGGAAGGTATGGGGAAGCGTCGCCGGTGATCAGCCCAGAGGAGGGTTATATCATGGAGTGAGTCAATCCTGGTGGGAGTTGTCGACTGTGTGGGTAAAACCACGATGTCTATGTCGCGCCAGGCTTTCAGGAGAGTGGTGAAAGCGGAGGTAAGGGATACCGGCTCGGAGAGGTCGACAGGATGGAAGCGTACGCCTTCGGAGTATGCCATCTGCTGACCCGGGGAATCGTACGAGTCGAAGACCGCAACTTTGCATCCGGCGTTAAGAAATCCACGGGTAATTGTGGCGAATATGCCTGACGCACCTCCGACAACGAGTGCCCTACGCCCCGGAATGTAGAGTGATATGGAATTCTGAATGCTGCCTTTTGACGCATGAGGAAGAGTACGTGCGACAGCTTTTGCGGGACGGCGGTTGCGGAGTTCGTCCATTTTCCTTTCGAGATAATTGTCGGCCATTTCAGAAGAGTTTCAAGCGTAGATATGTTATCATCCGGTCTATCGGATCTGCAGTGTAAAATTAATACAAAAAGAGAGTAAAAACAAATATCCCGCCTGGATGGGCGGGATAATGGAATTTCTTTCATGAATAAATGCAGTCTCAGCCTATGGCTGTAGCTACTACCTTAGCCACCGCCTGCGGATCGATTGCCGAACCTTGCGGGATGTCGACACCGTCGAAGACATCGGCCTCCGACATATATTCGCGCACTTCCTGTCGGATCGTTTTACCTTCGTCGCCGTTGTGCACCACTACAGGTATTATACGGCGCCCTGAGAAATCATAGTCGTCGAGGAATGAATAGACGCCCATCGGATAGTCGCCGTCCCAGTTGGGAGCAACGATGATTATGGTCTTATAGTCGTTCCAACGCCCCACGCGGTGTGTAAGTGCCGGACGCAAATGATTTGTTTTCTCCAGACGCACGATCTGGTCGAATTCCGCGGGATTATCCACGGGATAAGACTCTACGGGAGTCATGGCGTATTCCACGGAAGCGCGCCCTTTTTCAAGGAGGGCTGCGGCGATATCGTCGGCCACACGTTTCGAGAATGATGATGCATGGCTTTTGCGCACGAAATATGCGATAAGAATGTTGTCCATAGTAATTTTAAAATTTTGGTCTACCGATATAACACCTGCTACCCACATTCGGTTATCTCTCCATTCATGAAAAGATCAACTTTTCATCCCGAAGTATTGTCAGCAGACTCTGCTTTTACAAACGGCCAGAAGTTTTCAGGGGTTATAATTGAAAAAGGGGTTTGAGGATATGCCTCCTGGAAAGATAATGGCTGCCTGGCAGAGGTTTTCTTCCCGTATTTGAATTCGAAGCTGGAGATTTTGCTATCGAGTATCTCAAGAAGATCTATCTCACTTTGTGAATGTGTCCGCCAGAAGTATAATTGTGCGTAATTCCTGAGGTATGCGTTCTGTTTAAGTCGTTCGCTTATCATCATATTTTCCCATAAGGCCCCACAGTCATTGCGAAGCTCCATAGGGGCAAAATTGGAGAGGACGGCATTGCGGACACCATTGTCGTAGAAGTATATTTTTTTCCCTTTTTTTATCTCGTTGCGCAGATTTCTGCTGAAAGACTCAAGGCGAAATACGACAAAACACTTTTCAAGAAGATCAATATAGCTCTCTACGGTTACTTTGTCAATTCCCAACAGCAGAGATAGTTCGTTGTATGATACCTCACTTCCGACTTGCAGGGCAAGAGCTCTTACGAGCTTCTGAAGCATATCGGGCTTCTTGATACCTCCTAAGGCAAATAAGTCTTTATACAGATAGTCGTTTGTCAGTTCCATAAGTATATGTCTGGCCTCGGAGGAATCGGTCACGACTTCGGGATAGCAGCCATATATGAGACGATGTTCAATCATCCGTTTTTCTTCCCGTTCTGAGGAGTGGGATGCTAATTCCGGGAGAGAGAGTGGGTAGAGCTTAAATTGTGTTATTCTTCCGGTAGCCGGCTCATTTATTTTTGATGATATGTCGAGAGAGGAAGACCCGGTAACTATAACTTTAGTGTGTAGCTTAAGATCCCCGATTTTTTTAAGAGTCAGCCCTATGTCCGAGAGCCTCTGTACTTCATCGGCTGTTACCATATCAAAGGGTTCGATGAGATTGCGCAGTTCAGTCGAAGAACGTCCTGACAAGATAGCTGCATCATCTGCATCATCACAATTAAGTCGTAGGATTTTTCCTTTGCAGTTTCCGGTTATCTGATTTAGAAGGGTGGTTTTCCCTACCTGGCGTGGACCTAAGATCACAGTCACTTTCCCAGGCTTGAAGGAGGTCTCTATGGTCGATTGGATAATACGCTTTATCATGGTTGGAATGTTTTATGCAAAGTTACGAATTTTTATTCAATTCACCAAATTAAGGCAAATTTGGTGAATTGAATCACTGAATTTGCCTTAATTTGGTGAATTTGGCGAATTGTAGTGGATAGTTTGTGAATTCTCATAACATAGAAGTTCGTCGGTTAACGTTCATTATTAAACTTCTTAATTTTGACAACTATCGGGAGTTCCGATTTTGGTTGCCTATGAGTATTTTTAGTTATCGGGGGGAGATTGCGGAGGCCACGTCGCGGGGAGAGAAGGAGACGGGGACTGACCCGAGGTCGGGAACGTTGAATGATTTGAGATTGCTGTCGTAGAAAGAGGGTGACTCCTGGGGAAGGAGGAACGGTTTGGAGACTTTTCCGTCAGTTGAGACGTGGACGAAATAGGCCTTCCCGTATAGACCGTCATCCCGTTTGCTGGCAAACACAAACCACTTCCCTGATGATGACCAGGAATGATAGGTGTCGCTCATAGGACTGTTTATCAATCTGAGGCTGTCAATCTCTCCATTTCTGAGATCAACCATCTGAAGATCAGCTTCGCGGTGCCAGATCGGGAAAGTGCCGAAATCAGATACCGTATACAGTAGCCGTTTGCCGTCGGGTGATACTCTCGGATGGCTGACGCTTCTCTTTCCAGGCAATCCGGGGACTATGGTATCGACCGAGGATCCGAACTTGCCGAGTTCCGGGTCAAAGCTGATGCGGCACAGGCTGTAGTGAACGCTGTCGATGTCGGTAGGATTCACCGGACTTTGTGCCGAGCAGTAATAGATGCTGTTTCCATCAGACGAAAAAGTCGGAAAAGTCTCGAGCCTTGCGGAGTCGGCGATCAGTGGTGATCGCAACACCCTGTCCTGCCGCAGATCGTAGACATAGACATCAGATTTTGTATCGAATACCTCCAGGCGTTTGTCGGGGCGCGAATGAAACGCTGGTATGATCACGTTGGTTGAGAATGCGAGATAACGACCGGATGGATCGAACTGGGCGTAGACCGGCCCTGACACCATGTCGGATGTCTTGAAATCCAGAAGCCTCAGTTTGCCGTGATCATTGAGCACCATGCCGCCCCCTTCGCCGCGGAGGTATAGGAAAGAGAGGTCGCCGTCTTTCGGGGAGTGCGTATGGCAGTTCATGCATCGGTTGCCGGCATTGTTGTAGTCGCAGAGCACACGCTCTGAAAAGTCCTCGATATCCCTCTCCACAATCTGTAGACGCGAGAACACCTCGTAGTCAGGTTCTATAAGGCGGTATGTGAGATAGGGATCTATGCTGTCGGTTGATACGGTTACATCGAAAGGCCTGTATCTTATCCACTTGTCTCCGTTAAGGGCGGTCACTGTCATGGTTATTGCTTTCCCGCGAGCTTTCTCCATAAGTTTTTTCCAATCCTCAAGGTCGAAGGTCGCTTCACAGCCTTTCTTGTGTGATTCAATCTCATAGTCGCCGTTCGCGGCTACGACGTGCAGTGCCTCGCAACTGTCGCGGAGCAGGAAATTCAGCGGGGCTATGTTCGGTGGCACCGTCACTCCGATATAATCGGGATATATTTCAGGAAAATTGTCCGATTCGCTGACATTTTCCGGCGAGGGAACGCATGATGTCGCCACGAATAGCAGCAGCGACATCGCGAGATATCTGAATTTCATCTTTGCGGTCATTGTTGTTTGTCGAAATAATACCAGTATGTATCCCTGAAAGCGGGGTCACCTCTGCGGCTACTGTAGAGGCGGAAGCGGTCTACCGTGGAGTCTGCCACGATGTAACGGTCCCATTCCTCCTGCGTCGCGTCGGTGCCTGCAAGATAGATCATCAGAGCCTCCTGGTAGAGCCTTTTGTATCTTGGAGAACCTTTCTCCATGCAGTAGGTGTCGTAGTCCTTCTTGAATGTGTCCATATCTTTCAGGAGTAGGTCGGTGCACAACAGATAGTCGAGGGCTATCGTGTTGCGGTGATTCGATTCGAGGAGCTCAAGCAGGATAGTGCGGCAGTTGTCGCCCAGACGGATATTGTCTTTGCTGTTTGAACGCGCCCGGCGCCGCAAGATCTCTTTCTCCACCTCGGGCGATGTCTTCCCCGGAGTATGCCTTTTGCTCCATTCCGAGTAAGGGAAGGTGTGGTTGAGTATCCTGAGATATTTAAGTGCTGCGAGAGTGTCGCCGCTGACCAGATTGATCTCGGCGAGCCGGCGTATCATGCGCACGTTGCGGTTGCGTGGCGAGAATACATTGCGCATCATAGCCGCACGTTCGGCATAGGTCATGTCGCCGAGTTCATAATAGAGGTCGTTCATCATGTTGATGACCGGCAGGGGGGTGGTGTCGTCAATGGTTGTGAGCGTACCGAGGTTTCTGACGTCATATTTCAGCAGATTGTCGGGGAGGGAATCCTGCCTGGCGCTTGCGAGATAATAATAGAAAGCGGTGACGTCGTTAGGTTCCTCCGCTGTGAGGGCAAATTCCTTTGTCAGGTCATAGTCACCTCTGTAGAAAGCATCGGCCACTTCCAGGCGCCTCTCATATTCGAAATTTGGAAGTGAGGGAGTGGCGAGCCCGGGGTAAAGGAGCGCTTTCGTGTAAGGCAAGGCGTATGCATCGCAGAGAAGAGCTGGAGTGAGCGCTGCGAAAATGAACGCGCATAGCGCCGTGAGCCATGAGAAAGCCTTAAGCCTGCGCCGGAGCGAAAGAGTTATTATGAGAGCTGCGGTGATCAGCGCGCCGAATCCGAAAGCCCAGTAAGCGGGAATTACTAAAAGCGGGGAAATGTCTAATCTCCGGTCTTTGCCTGCGGAGATGATGAGAGGGATCAACGCTAATACAAATCCTCCGCCCACACACATATAGAATGCGAGGGTGGTTGATGCGGACATGGAGCACGCGATAATAATGACTGCGAAGATGACGGTCAGCACCCATGTGGCCGCATACGGTAGCAGACGACGGGCTGCGGCCGCGAAGCACACCGTGCATCCGGCAATGGAGAGCGTCAGGATCACCGCTCCGGCAAGAGGGTAGTGGAAGAACTGCGTGAGCCAGTCGCCGGCAAGGCATCCGAGCCATGCCGGTTTATCGAAATAAGTGGCTATCCAGTGGGAGGTGTTAAGGAATATCTGGTTCTGCTCCTGCCACAGAAGATGCGACGGATAAGCCGTAGCGTAGAATGCAGCCAGTATGATGCAGAATGCGGCCAGGATGCAGCCATAGCGTATGGTGGACTTGCGGGTCATTTGCGAAATGGTTTACTTGACTTTGGCAGGCACGCGCTCATCAGACAGAATTGCGTCGATAGCCTCGCGGCTATTTAGCCCTACCTTTGCCTTGGTGAAGTCGGGGGTATTGAATGAATAGAGTGATCGCCCATAATACTCCCCGGGATTTTCCTGTGGAAGCATGAACGGCTTGGAGAATCTGCCGTTGTCGTCTATCTCCGCTATATAGAGATGGGAATAAAGCCCGTCGTGGCGGCGTGAGGTGAACACCACCCAGCGGCTGTTGTCGCTCCAGTTGTGGAAACTGTCGGCGTCTTCGCTGTTGATCTCTTCGGCGGGTCGAGCCTCGCCTGTAGCAAGATCAAGGAGCCATTGGTCTGACTCCTTGTGCCATATGCTGAAATATCCGTAGTCGCAGAGTGTGAAGAGCATGTATTTCCCGTCGTATGAGGGGCGTGGCCAGGTTACGCTTTTATCCATGGCGATGGCATTGAAAAGAGTGTCGACCTGAGTGCCGAAACGTCCGGTATTGGCATCGAATGCGATACGGCAGAGATTGTATTTCTCATCCTTATGTCCTAAAGGATATTCCTGCTGAAGCGCTGTGGTGAAATAGAGCCATTTCCCGTCGGGAGAGAAAGATGGAGTGTTCTCCGACCATGCCTTTGTGTTGAGGAGGGTGTCGAGCAGGATCTCGTTTTTCTCGGTGTCATAGACAAGCACGTCTGACGATATGTCGAAGACTTCGAGACGCTTTTTCCCGGCGATGTGGAATCCTTGGCGGGTCTGGTTGGTCGAGAATGCGCAATAGCGTCCCGAAGGATGCCAGTAGGGATATACCATCGAGCCGCCGAGAGCCTCATTCGATGCCTTTAGCCAGGTGCATTTCCCGTTTTTGTAGACCATCGTGGCACCATGCTCCCCTCTGACGTGAAACACGAAGTCTTTCGGGTCCGTGCGGTTGGATGTGTGGCAGTTATAGCACTGGCCATCGGTCATGGTGTTCTCGATTATCGGGAATTCATCGAAATTGGCGAGATCCCTCTGGTAGATACCCATCTTGCTGTAGACCTCATATCCCGGAGCAATGCGGCGGTAAGTAAGCCCCCATTGGTCGAGAGGATGTTTGCTCACATTGATTTTGAAGTCGTCATATTGCAACCATTTGCCGCCGATTTTTGCGCATACTGTCACGGTCAGCTGTTTCCCACGGTTAGCTTCCGTGAGTTTGTGCCATTCGTCTATATCAAACCGGGCATAGTCTCCATTGGTATGGATCTCGTTGCCGTTGTCATCTTTTATGGTGACGTCCACGCGATTCACCTCTCCGTTATCGTCGGTGACGGAGAAATTGAGGGGTGCGATTCCGGCCGGGACTGTCACTCCGGTATAGTCTGGAAATATCGACGGTGTGGCCGCCACCTTCTCGGCGTTTTCCGGTTTGTTGCCGCAGCCAAGGAGTGTCAGTGATATCAGCAGGAAGAGTATTTTGTATTTAGTCATTAGCCTATTTAGATTTAATGCATAATTCATGATGCATAATGCATAATTGGATTTTGTGAAATATGGGGGCGCACAATCACGATATCATGCTTTTGAATTTAACAGTTGTTTGTTGGATTCTCTAATTGTCGGATAAGAGGTAGTAGTAGAGTGTGTGGCGGTGTGGCTCGATCCGCGAAGGAATCTTGCTTGTCCATGCCTGAGCGAATTCACGTAGCGATTGCTCTACTATGGGTGGCACGATATTCGTGGGGATGGGTTGTCCGTTTTTCATGGATATGAATGCCACGGCTTGCTGAGCAAGCAGAGGATTGTATCCGGGCTGGGCTTCTGTCACAACTCCCATATACTGGGCGAATTTATTGAGGTCGCGTTGCAGGAGAGGATAGAGTATCAGATATTGCTTCGCCAGATCGTTTCCGGAATCCTTCAGGAATAGCTGACCCAGTGTCTTGTCGAGTTCCCCTTCACTGAAGAGATAGTCCTCGTTGATCATTCTTTTCCGCAAGGTGCCATACAATGGATGACTATCTACAGCCGATGGATTTTTGATGAGGTCGAGGTTGCGCCGCGCCCATTTCTTATAGAACAGGGTGTTTTCGAGTATCGTCAGATATTTACGTGCCAGGGCATAGTCACCGCGGATGATTGCGGTTTCGGCCAGGCGTCTGATGGCTCTGCCGCTTTTGTTGTAGTTGGGGATCGCCTCCATTCCCTCAAAATAGAAACGCTGGGCGCTGTTGATCATGCCGAGCTGGAAGAATATCTCACCGGTGGTCCATGAGGAAAGTGTCTCTTTCACAAAAGGTGGGATCAACCCTTCCGGCCCACGCTGATAGTAGTCAAACGCACGGGTATCGAGCTGTCCGGTCATACCTGCCGCAAGGTTTGTGGCGCTGACGCTCAGTGGAAGATCGGGGTCATGGGCAGCGGAATATTCCAGGATACCGTTCCAATCGTTTGCCCTCACCATATAGTCGTAGTCTATCAGGCGGTAGGTTGTCTGGTCGTAAGATTTCGGATAAAGGATAACAATTGCGATGAGTTCCGCGGCGATTAGCGACGGGAGCATGATTTTACATGATATATGGGTTGTCAAAAGCGCCATAATAGGTATAATGAAACATAACGCTTCGACTATGATCTGACCGGCATACAGTCTGTCGGGTACCATCATGTAGCCGATACCTATAAGCTGGTAGGCAAAAGGATAATGGAGGATGGAAGACCATATGTATACGTTGGCGCCGAGCCAGACCAATGAAGAGGCCGTGAAGATCGCCTTATATGTGATGGAGTTGTGAGCGTTGACGTAGCTGTAGGCCATGATGAGCAGGGAGAAAAGGATTGTTGCGGGGCCTGCGACCCAATAGAGCAATGCCGTACCGGCGATCATCAGTACGTAATCCATTATTTTGCTCTTACACTTTTTTAGGAAGATAAAGAGGTAGGCACCTGCTATAGATGTCAGCAGGGCTGCAATGAAATTTACAGTGACATCAGGATTACCCAAGAACATCTGGAGGGCAATCAAGGGTATTGCGGAAAGCGTAAGGCTGACATATCTTGATGCTGATGGTGCGAATTTCCTGATGATGAGATAACAGATCAGCATGAAGAGAATCAGGAGTATGGCCATCACGGCAGCTCCGATCCAGAAGTTGTTGAAGAACTGCGTGAGAAATTCACCGGCATAAGTTGCCGGACCTCCGGGGCGTCCGGCAAGGCCTTCGAGATATGCACTGGTGGTCTGAAACAGCTGCAGCTGTTCTCTGTAGCTTAAGGCCGCGCGGTAGGGAACTGCCCAGAAATAATATAAGATCGCCGCGATAGCCAAAAAGATACCTGATAGGATATATCTTGGTGATGACGAGGGTTTTACATCCTTCGCAATCCGGTTTGCTTTTACCATGATGTCAAGTTGGTATATTTTTAACAAAGATACGGATAATCGGCGAGATATGCAATAAGTATGTTGAAAAAAGAAGTCGGCTCCTATTTTAAACAACTTCTTAATCTCAGTTAAGACGTTGGTAAAACATTGTGATATTAAACTCTCATGCAAAGATAACAAATATAATTGTAAAATTGCCATTCGGGATAATAATACATAAAGTTATAGTTTCCAGTTTTGGAATAGTACGATTGTAAACCTCTTTTTTTTGATATGTGCATGCGGCAGATTTCTGTGGCCTAATATAATTAACTCAATTTAACAAAGTGTTTTAACTCAATTTAACAAAGTAAAATACTTCAAAAACACAAAATAATTTTGCCATGTCATATTTAATTGATAAATTTGCAGTCAGTTATGAATGAGATGAAGTATCTGAACAGAATCGCCGATAAGACTCTCGATTTGAGACTTGAGGCATTTGGAGCGGTGCAGATTGCCGGACCTAAATGGTGTGGCAAGACTACAACTGCTGAACGCCGGGCGGCGAGTGTCATCAAGATGCAGGATCCAGACCGACGTGATGGTTATTTGGCTACTGCACGGACAAAGCCATCGCTTTTGCTTAAGGGAGCCACTCCCCGTCTCATTGATGAATGGCAGGTGGCGCCGGTACTATGGGATGCGGTGCGTCATGCGGTTGATGAGCGTAGAAATAAAGGGCAGTTTATCCTGACCGGATCAACGGTAATAGATGATGACGAGATAATGCATACCGGTACAGGGAGAATTTCACGAATGGCGATGTATCCTATGAGTCTGTTTGAATCGCTTGAATCAAACGGTACTGTCTCATTACGGCGACTTTTTGATGAATCTGATTACGATATTGACGGGGAGTCTTCTCCGCTTTCAATAGAGCAGCTAATATTCGCCGCATGCCGAGGTGGTTGGCCTGCCTCGTTGGATGAGATGAGTCGTGATGCAAAATTATTGATATCTAAGGATTATGTTGATGTAATATGTAACGATGATATTTCACGGGTCGATAAGACGCGTAGAAATCCTGCTTTGGCAAGGCTTATTCTTCGATCCTATGCCAGGAATCTATGTACTTTGGCCAAAAAAACATCAATGCTTGCTGATATTGCTGAGGAAATGGAAGGAATATCTATGCCCACGTTTGATGATTATATAAGGGCTTTTGAGAAATTATTCGTCATAGATGATATTGAGGCATGGTCGCCGGCTATTCGTTCAAAGACTATGATTCGCACAGGAAAGAAACGTTGTTTCGTGGATCCCTCAATTGCCGTGGCTGCTTTAGGTGCATCTCCGAAGAGTCTTGAACTTGACCTCAATACTTTCGGTTTCATATTCGAATGCCTTTGCTTCCGTGATTTGAGGGTGTATTCACAGGCTTTAGGGGGTAGATTGTCTTATTATCATGATAGACTCGGACTGGAAGCCGATGCTGTTTTGCACCTTGACGATGCGCGGTACGCATTGATAGAATGTAAACTTGGAAGTCGTGATATTGATGAAGGAGCAAAACACCTAATTGAAATCAAACGTCTTGTGACTGAAAATAATAAGACTGAGAAACGGGTGAAACTTCGTGAACCGGATTTGTTGATTGTTCTTACAGGAGGAGAAATGGCTTATACCCGAGAGGATGGGGTAAAAGTCATCCCGATTGGTTGCTTGAAAGACTGATTGGAAGTGCAGTCTTTTCATTAAGAGAAAGGATGGCCGCTGAGAATTTTTTACAAATTTGCCATATTATCGGGCAGAAATTGTAAAATTCGATTCAGAATAATTGGTTATAAAAAATCAGGTTGTGCCAACGTTGGCACAACCTGATTTTTTATAATGCTGTTGACGATTACTTACCGAATGACCACCAGGTGGATTCTGGGTTCGCAATATCCGGACGAGGATAGATGAGTATCAGAGCGTCAGAACTCAAATATCCTATCTGGAATGTTGTGGGTTGGAAGCCATTGGTATTGATGGCGAACGGCCACAGGATAGTACCCTCGGAAGTATTGAGCGTGCCTATGCTGGATTGTTCGGGGTTGGGAGTCATATCAAGTGAGAAGGAGCCTTCGCGAATCTTGTTGCCGTCCTTGTCGTAGATAGTGATAGTGGACTCATCTTCGTTGAATACCATCTTTGATGTGGAGTATTCCTCACCTGCCACATACGCCGGACCGGCATGATTCATCTGGTCGCTGAACTTGTTCTTGCAGTCGCCGTCGTTCACGCCGCAACCCCACCAAGCACCATTGATAGAAGTCGTGCCGTCCTGAGGACCCATCGGACAGCCGCCGTTGCCCCAGACAGCTCCTCCGCCGTTGACATCGGTAGGTCTCCAGTGCCAGTCGTGAGAGGAGAGGATGCCGCCGGGATCGTCATCGCTCATGAACGACCACCATGTGCATTCCCAACTTTCTCCGCCTTCAGCGAACAATATCATACGGGAAGCATCAAGATACGCTATTTTGAATTGTGTCGGCTGCTTTCCATTGGTATTGATGGAGAAAGGCCAAAGAATGGCTCCGGCTGAAGTCTCAAGTATTCCTCTGGAATTGGTAGAGGCATCTGTAATCTCGTTATTGTTATAGTTTGTTATCGAGAACGTGCCTTCGTTGATCTTGACACCTTCGTTGCTGTAGGTGGTAATAGTCCCGTCTTCGCTAAACTCCATATATGACAGAGCATAGCATTCTCCTTTGATGTCATCATATTTTCCGCCTGTATGACTATCCTGACCGCTGAAATCGCCGTTGGCGTCTCCGCCGATTACGCCGCAACCCCACCAGGCTCCTTCGATATTAATACTGCCGTCTTGAATGCCTAATGGATATCCGCCGTTGCCCCAGACGGCTCCATTTTCTTTGGAAGTGGGCATCCATTTCCATTTCTTGGTGCCCTTGTTCGAGACGAGTACTTTCACTGCCGGGTCAAGGGCCTGGGCTACCTGAAGGGTGAACTGCTTCTCCGCTACCACCTCTTTGCCATCCTGGTTGAGATAGGAGAAATAGAGGGTCTGTTGCGGGTCACTGCCACGGGAAGGAAGATAGTAGATCATCGCTCCGGCGCGGCCGTAGGAAAGGGTCTTCTTCTCCCCATTCTTCATGTAGTAGGCGTTTACTGCCGACACATTGGGGAAGTTGAACATTATGTAGTTGCCGTCGGCGGCAGGTACATAGCTTTCAGTGCCGTCATCGGCGGTTACCTTATTGTATTGGGAGAAGGTGGCCCCGTTCATAAGGGATTCCGCTGTCATCGGCTCCGATACGAATTTACCTTCATCCGTCACAGGGTCGCAGGCGGTGAGCATACCCGCTGCCAGCCCCAGTATCAATAGTAGTTTTTTCATTTCAGATTTTGTTTAAGGGATTAGTAAACAGGTGTACTTGTCATATTCCAGTCGCTTGCATCCGATCCCCAACCGGGGTTCTGTTTCAGCACCTCGGGATTGTTGATGATGTTGATCTGACCGGGAGGTATGGGAAGGAATCCGTTGGTCGCGGCATAGCGCTTAGCCCATGAGGATGCTCCGTGATGCATGGTTGTCCATCGTCCGGTATAGTTCACGGCCGAGCCGTTCTGCTTCTCGAGGGCTATGGCCGCGAGGCAGTTCTCTCCGCCGTCGATACCCGACCAGCGGCGCAGGTCGTTGAAGCGGACACCTTCGCCGAAGAGCTCCCAGCGGCGTTCGTTCTGCAGGTTTGTCCAGGAATAGCCGGTCTGGGCTACTCCCGCACGTGCCTGAACCCTGTTCATCATCGTGGGATCGCCTGTAAGCTCCGTGTGCATGAGCATCACGTCGGAAAGACGCAGAAGGATGATGTCGGCGAAATGATCGCCCTGGAAAGAGTTGCCGTTGGAGTTGGGCGCGTCAGTGTTGTCGACACGGTATACACCCCACCATGTGTAGGCTTTGGTGTGGTCATCCCATGATGATCCACTGCAGGTGATAGGCATCCATTTCTTGTTGTATTTTCCGGTCTCCTCGGTGCAGGAAGTGGTGTAGGCGAAATGCTCAAGCTCCGATTCGCAGTCGAGCACGGTAGCTTTCTTGCGGGGGTCGGTTGCCGGCCATTCGTTTACGGCGTTCATGTTGAACACGCCCTGTCCCCAGCCCTGGCCGAAGGGAAGTGTTTCGGGGCCTCCATTTTCCTGACCCTGCTCATTGGCATCGCAACGCAGACCAAGATATAGGGAGGTCATATTGGTGAATCCCATGGCTACAGTTCCGTTCCAGGTGGCTATGTTGGAGAACTGCACCTGGAAAAGCTGCTCTCGGTTGCCGTTGCCCGCCCAGTATTCCTTCGCATCGGCGAGATCCTTCACGTAAGCGTAGTCAGGAGCTGTCAGTTCATTGGTATATTGCCAGATCTGACGGAAATCGGGAATAAGCTGTGCGCCTGAGTTGTTGATACAGTCCTCAAGATAGGAAACGACCTGTGCCTTCGACAGAGGACCGGTCACGCCTTCCTGCTCTGGAAGCTCCACGTCGGGAAGTGAGGCGGAAGCAAGCTCGCCGGCCTTGTTGTAGAATCCCTGATAGTACATATAGGCGCGGGCGAGATATCCTTCAGCCGTACCTTTCATTGCGTGTCCGTCGCCCCAGGTTGTGGCACCGTGGCTCATGAGGTTGGAGGCGGATACGAAGTCAGCGAGGATATGGGGATAGGTCACATCCTTAGCACTTACCTGCGGACAGGGATCGGGAGCTGCCGCAGCCCAGTAGGCGGGGATATCACCCCAGAACTGCGTGCCCCACAGATAGTAGAGTCCGCGCATGAAGTAGGCCTCGCCGAGGAGCTGGTTGCGGGTCTTCTCATTGCCGCTCCAGTCGAAGGCATCCACGGAGTAGATGATGGCGTTTGCGCGCGAGATACCCACGTAGGTGTTGTGCCATGCGGCGGCATAAAGCTCGTCTTTGTTGCTCATGAGATGACCGACGGCGTGCGCCTCGATATCGCCTGTGCCACCGGCGCCGTTGGTGTCGTCACTCATTATGTTCCAGACGAGCCAGGGGGTCTGGAGGGGGTCGTTGGCATACTGGTTCATCACTCCGTAGAGTGCTGCCAACTCCTTATTTAGATCGGCGGGCGCGGCGGGGTAGTTGCCTGTGTTAGCCTGTGTATAGTTTTTCGAGTCAAGGAAATCCTCACACGATGTGAGGGAGAGCATCCCGACTGCGGCTAAAGTGATCAGAATATTTTTTTTCATGTCTGTATCTTTCTTGACGTGAAGTTTTAGAATTTTACGGTCACACCGAGTATGAACGTACGGGCCGAGGGATAGAGACCTGTGTCGAGGCCGCGTATCCAGCTGTAGTCGGTGCCACCGTTTGAGCCGATCTCGGGATCCACACCCTTATAACCGGTTATGGTGAAGAGGTTCTGAAGCTGTGCGTAGAGGCGGAGCTGCTGGAACGGAGTCTTGAACTGGCTTGCGAAGTCATAGCCCACCGTGATGTTCTGGAGCTTGAAGTAGTCGCAGTTCTGCATGTAGTAGGTCGATACCCACTGGTTGTTCTCGCTGCCGACCACGAGACGGGGCACACTGTTGCTTGTGCCGGCGCCATGCCAGCGGTCGAGCACGTCGGCCGTATAGTTCAGATACTGGTTAGCGAGCAGGGCGGTGCGGTAGCAGCGCATGGCCTGCATTCCGAATGCTCCGGAACCGGCGGCACTGAAGTCGAAGCCCTTGTAGCTGAATCCGAGGTTGATGCCGAGTGTCCAGTCAGGGTTGGGATCGCCGATCTCGTGGCGGTCGCCGTCGAGGGTGATCACGCCGTCGTGGTTGTAGTCATCCCAGATGAAGTCGCCCGGCTGTGCTGTGGGGAGTACTGCCTGTCCTGCGGCGCGTGCGGCCTCTATCTGTTCCTGCGTCTGCCAGATGCCGCTGTGACTCATACCGCTGAAGTAGCCGATGGGGTGTCCGACCTCCACAAGCGATACATAGGAGGAGTTCTGGAAGAGGCTGCTGCTGATATTGTCGCCGATCTTGCCTGAGGCGGTGGCGAGGCGTGTCACCTTATTCTTATTGTAGGCTGCGTTGACATTTACATGATAGAGGAAATCTCCACCGATGTTGTCATTCCAGTTGAGCGCGAGTTCGACACCTCTGTTCTCGACGTCGCCACCGTTGATCATGGCAGCCTCCTCATATCCGAGTATGTCGTTGAGGGGTGCCTGCACGAGCCAGTCCTTGGTCTTCTTGATATACCAGTCGAATGTCACGGCCAGGCGGCTCTGCAGAAGTCGTGCGTCGAAGCCGAGGTCCCACTGCTCTGAAGTCTCCCAGGTAATATCCTCGTTGGGAACGTTCTTGGCGTATGCGCCGGTCTGGTATTTACCGCTGACGGTCTCAAGCAGGTTGCTGCTGAACTTGTAACCGTAGTCTGCGTAGTCTGTCGGGGAGAAGCCGATGTTGGAGAGATAGTAGAAGTTGTTGATCTGGCAGTTGCCGTTCTGACCCCAGCTTGCACGGAGCTTGAAGAAGTCGAGCACGTTGTAGGTGTTCTCCATGAATTTCTCGTTTGACATAACCCAGCCGACCGATACCGAAGGATAGGTATGCCAGCGGTGTCCGCGTGCGAAGTTGTTGCTGCCGTCGCGGCGTACGATGGCTGTCAGCAGATATTTCTCGTCGTAGTTGTAGTTAAGACGTCCGAAGAAGGAGGCGATGCGGCCCTCCTTGGGATTGTCGTAGCCGCTGTAGCCGGTCATGCTTTGCATGTTCGACGGGATGGTGAAATCCCAACCGTTGAGCACGAGCGAGTTGAGGTTGTCGGGGGAGTCGCTGAACGTCATCGACATTCTCGTAGCCCAGTTCGACTTCTCTATCGACTGGCCGATCAGCACGTCGATGTTGTTGTTGCCGAAAGAGGGGAGCACATAGGAGATGGTGTTCTCGATCGATAGGCTCGAGTTCTGCTCGGCATTCTGTTGCAGACCGTAGTTAGCATTTGCATTTGTGGAGCTTGCCGAGAAAGGTTTCGTGGTGCTCCTGTAATTGCTCGCGCTGTAGCCGGTGTTGATCTGTCCGCGGTATCTGAGATTCTTGATAGGCTCCACGATCCAGTAGAATGTGGCGCCTACGCCGAAGTTGCGGTTGCGGTTGAGGGCGTTATACTGGCCGTTGATGAATCCCTCGTAGGGATTGTTGAAGATCATCGAGCTCCAGCCCGTACCGTTCTGGGAGAAATTGGTCGGTGTGCCGTCTTCATTGAACGCGGGCACGAGGGGAGAATTGGAGTAGACGGGCTGCATGATGTTGGAGTAGCCGTTACCCTCGGCCAGGTCATGGCTCGTGTGATACCAATAGGAGACATTTTCTCCGAGTGTGATGATGCTGTGATCCTCACCTTTCAGAAGGATGTGCTCCGAGTTGATACGTCCGCCATATCGGGAGAAGTCTGAAGCGTTGTCACCGCCGAGGATACCTTCCTGCTTGCTGTAGTTGACGGAGATTGAGAACTTGCTGCGGTCGTTTCCTCCGGCCAGAGTCACGGCATGGCTCTGCTGGAAAGCATTCTTGTTGCGGTAGAGCTCAAACCAGTCCTCACCCTGCCAGCCGTTGTTGACTTTGTCGAGGATGGCCTGCGGCACCAGGGCGCCCCAGTTGGTGGGATTGCCATAAGTATTGTAGTTGGTCTCGTTGATGACCTGCATATACTGCTGGGCATTGAGAGTGCCGGGTTTGCGGTAGGGGTTCGACCAACCTACGAAACCGTCGTATGTGATGGAGATCTTACCCTCCTTGCCCTGCTTTGTGGTGACAAGGATAACGCCGTTGGCTGCACGCGCACCGTAGATGGCGGCCGATGCGGCGTCTTTCAGTACGTCGATGCTCTCGATATCATTAGGGTTGATGCCGTTGAGGCCGTCGTTGGCTGTGCCGGATACGATACCGTCGATCACGAGCAGAGGCGATGACTCGCCGATGGTGCCCATACCGCGGATGTTTACCTTGAAGCCCTTGCCAGGCTGGGTAGATGACTGTGTGATCTGCACGCCCGGAGCGTTCGACTGCATGGCCGAGAGGGCATTGGATGTATTCATCGATGCGATCTGGTCGCCGGAAACCTGGAAAGTGGCACCGGTGACGAGTTTCTTTTTCTGTGTGCCGTAGCCGACAACGACGAGCTCATCGAGGCTGTTGTCGTTTTCCTGCAGTTCGATATTGATTTCGGGAGATGCCCCGACTTTTACTTCTGAAGTGACATAGCCGACATAGCTGACCAGCAGAATATCCCCGGGTTTTGCCTTTAATACATATTTGCCGTCGATGTCGGTGGCTGTGCCCGTCTGTGTGCCTTTGACCATTACAGTCGCGCCAATGAGAGGCTCACCTGACGGGTCGGTGACTGTTCCGTAGATTTGGTCCTCGGCCTGGGCAGCCAGCCCGGCATACAACGGGTCGGCGGCATACAGCTGCGGGGAACTGCAGGCAAGCACGGATAATCCTGCGCATGACAAGAGTACGGCTTTCTTCGTCTTAAGATTCATAGATGTCTTATTTGGTTAACATTTAATATTGTTTAGAAATTGGGTTGAGGTGAGGCAACGGCTTATGCCGTCACTCTTCCGGCAAGGGTCGATATCCGGCGGGTGGGATTAACGGGCCTTGCGATGGTCGGTCATGTCTTTTCCATTGATGGGTAATTGGTTATTACAGGTAAATATTAGGTTTTAAATTCGGGTCTGTAGAATCACGCGACGCAGGGATACGTAGCCCGGAGTCCGGGATATGAGTCTTTCCATGCTTACGGCGGCAAAATTACTTCATATGCGCGATGCGGGCGTTATATTCTGTATCCGTAAAGGGGTGTTAAATTATGTGGGAAGGTTATATTATGTTAACAATTTAGTAGTAAAATGTTCTCAAAAATTGTTTAATTTTTTAAATATTAACCATATAGCTGTAAAATAAAATCAACAAAAGTTAACCTGTAATTTGGATAATAGATAAGGAATAGTTTATTTTGCATATCGAAATCATTCACCTGAGAATCTGTTATGCCTAAAAGACCACTGATATTTCTTGCAGCCTTATTGGTTTCCTTTCTCTCTTCTGCTGCCTCCGAATCCGGTTTCGGAGTGCGACATCTCGATGTCGCCCCGGAGCTCTCAAATACCATGATCAACGCCATCTATAAAGATAGTCGCGGTTTTATGTGGATAGGGACGTCGTCGGGACTTTTCCGCTACGACGGCTTCGGCGTGTCGACGTTCCGTGGGGCCGACAGAGGATTGACAAGCGTGCTCAACAATTATATCGACGACATACAGGAGGATTCCCAGGGGAGGCTGTGGGTGCAGGCCGACACCGAATGGCGCATCTATGATCCCAATACGGGGAAGGAGACCGACGACATAGGCCCGGTGCTGGAGGAGATGGGCACAGGCGGCTATGTCACGGCTCTCATGATCGACAAGGATAAGAATCTCTGGCTTGGCATAGAAGACAAGGGAATAAGTATCGTGAAGGGGGGGAAGTCGGTGACGGTGCCTGTCCCCGCCGGGAGCGGAAGGCATGTCACGGATATGATCGAGATCCCGGGAGGAGTGGCTTGTGTGACTAACAACGGTTCACTTCTTTTTGTCGATGGGAAGACATTCAAGGTTTCCGGTCCTGTGAAGGTGCCCGATGAGGTGCCTGAAACCAGGGAGTTCATCTACGATCTCTATGCCGACCGTTCGGGGCGCCTGTGGGTGATAAGCAATGAGCGGCTTATGCTTTACGATCTCAAATCGCGTAAATGGCTCAACTCCATTCTCCCGGGGGCAGGACGTGCCGGGGTGGTGAAGAGTCTTTTTGAAGACAGGCAGGGAAACCTGTGGGTGGCGCGCGACCACCACGGACTCGAGCGTGTGGAGACTCAGTCGGGAGAGATCCGGTTCACCCCTGTCGACATGAAAGGAGGACTCTCGGCCAACAATACCGTGAACTGCTTTATGGAGGATCCGCAGGGCACACTCTGGATAGGCACATATAAGCGAGGCATGTTTTTCCATAACGAGACCGTGGATAAATTCCACAGAGAGGATTTCCCTGACACCAATTGCATCGTGAAAGGAGAAGGCAATGAGATGTGGATAGGCACAGACAATGCCGGCCTATGGAGGTGGAATGTGGCCACCGGCGCCAGGGAGCCAGTGCCGGACCCCGCTTACGGCGCGCAGCCTCCGGCCATCACGAGCCTTCTCAGGATGCCTGACGGCACTCTTTACATAGGATCGTTCTCCCGAGGTCTGCGCAAGATGAAAGACGGAGTATTCTCTGACGTGACGACAGGCACCGATCTGGACGCATGCTACGTATGGGCGCTATCTGCCGATCCGCAGGGAAAGATATGGGCCGGAACCCTGGGGGGCGGACTGTATCGCATCGATCCCTCAAGCGGGGAGACAAAGGCATTCAAGGAGTCGGATTCGGGCCTCGCTTCCGACTATGTCCTGTCGGCTATGAGGGCCCGCGACGGGAAGATGTATTTCGGCACATCCTACGGTCTTACTGTCTATGATCCTGTCACCGCGGAGATGAAATCATATCTCAACAAACCCTCGGAAGAGAGTCCGGGGAGTCAGAACGTCAACCAGGTGTATGAGGACTCGCGAGGCCTTGTATGGCTGGCCACACGCAACGGCCTCAGGGTTATCGACCGCCAGCACAATAAGCTGCACAATGTGCGTCTGCTCGGCAAGATAAGCCAGCTCTTCATACTCGGCGTCATTGAAGACAACGGAGGTTCGATGTGGGTGTCGGAGGGGAGCAATCTCATAAACCTCAAGGTGATGTATGACGAGAAAACGGGAACCCTGCAGGTCACCCCTCATGTCTACGACGGGCGCGACGATTTTCAGAACTGCGCGTTCAACCAACGTTCGTTCGCCAAACTGTCGTCGGGCGAGATAGTGGTGGGAGGACTCTATGGTATCGACCGTTTCCTCCCTGCCGACATCCGATACAACACGGTGCGTCCGAAAGTGATGTTCACAGACCTCTACATGGGTGGCCGGAAGATAGACATCGGAGAGGAGGTCGACGGCGACGTGGTGATGACACGGGGTCTCAACAGCGGCCGGGGCATAGATATAAGTCACAGGCAGAAGGAATTCACAATATGTTTCGCCACGGATAATTATGTGCTCCCGGAGAAGACGGCATTCTATTATAAACTTGACGGATTCAGCAAGGAATGGACTGAATGTGCGCAAGGCGTGAACCATGTGACTTATACCAATCTTTCTCCGGGCCATTACACACTCCTTGTCAAGGCAGTGAACGGCGACGGCTATGAGAGTGAGGCGCCGGCGGAGCTTAAGATATATGTGCGTCCTCCGTTCTGGGCGTCGGCATGGGCTTATGTTGTATATGCCATCCTTACAGTCGCGGCCATATATCTGGTGATGAAGATGGTGAGCCGTCGGGAACGGCGCCGCTTCGAAGAGAAACGCAAGGAGGACGCCCGCAAAAGGGAGGAGGAGATGAATCAGCTGAAATTCAAATTCTTCACCAATGTTAGCCATGATCTGCGCACGCCGTTGACCCTTATTGTCTCTCCGCTCGATACGATGCTGAGGGAGTCGAAAGACGAGAAGCAGACAAAGCGGCTCACGCTGATGCGCAACAATGCGATGAAGCTTCTCAATCTTGTGAACCAACTGCTCGATTTCCGCAAGATGGAGATGAAAGGGCTCCAGCTCAACCCCTCGGAGGGTGATATCGTGGCTTTTGCGAAGGGTGTGTGCGGTTCATTCCTTAATCTGTCGGAGCGCAAGAACATCAACCTTACTTTCTATTCTTCGCGCGACAGGATCGAGATGATGTTCGATCCTGACAAGATGGAGAAGATACTGATGAATCTTCTGGGCAACGCCTTCAAGTTCACGCCAGCCGGAGGCAGGGTGGATGTCTCCCTGGAAGTCCTGGAGGGTGAGAAGGATATGCTCAGGATAAAGGTCGCCGACACAGGGCCCGGAGTCAGCGATAAAGACAAGCCCCATATCTTTGAGCGTTTCTATCAGGTGGATGACAACGGCGATCCACATCCCGGCATGGGAAGCGGAATAGGCCTGAGCATGGTGAGCGAATATGTCAGACTGCATGAGGGCACGGTCAGGGTGACCGACAACGTAGACCATGGCAGCGTGTTTGTCATCGACCTGCCGCTACGGTCTCATGCCTCGGCGGAGAGAATGCCGGTGTTGTCAGAACAGGGCGCCTCCGATTCGTCAGACCTGTCCGACTCGTCAGACCGGTCAGACCGGTCTGATCAGTCAGCGCAGTCAGACAAACCGGAGAAAGGGGGCAGGAGAGGCCGTCCCGGAAAAGAGGCCAAGGGTCTTCCTGTGGCCCTCGTGGTCGATGACAATCCCGACATGACGGAGATGATGAAGGAGGACCTGGAGGATGATTTCGATGTGGTAACGGCGTCAGATGGTATCGAGGCGCTGGAAAAACTAAGGACTGTCACCCCCGCCATCATAGTCGCCGACCTGATGATGCCCCGTATGGACGGCATAGAACTGACACGCAGGCTTAAGAGTTCGCCCGACACCTCGGCCATACCGCTGGTGATCCTCACGGCGCGTCACGATCTCGACACGAAGGTGGAGGGTCTTACCTTAGGTGCCGACGATTATATCACCAAGCCTTTCAACATCGATCTGCTGCGTCTCAGGATGAACAAGCTCATATCGCTCTCGCAGAAAGGGATGCGGCGGAGCCACATAGATCCGGAGCCGGAGGAGATCAGGATAACCCCGCTCGACGAGAAAATGATCGGTAAGGCCGTGGAATATGTGTCGCGCAACATGGACAGCCCTGAGCTCTCCGTGGAGGAGCTCGCTTCCCACATGGGGATGAGCAGGGTGAGACTCTACAAGAAAATGAAGCTGATCACCGGGAAGACACCCATAGAGTTCATAAGGGTGATCCGACTGAAAAGGGCTGCACAGCTGCTCCGCGAGAGCCAGCTCAACATTTCGGAGATAGCCTATCAGACCGGTTTCAACAACCCCAAGGTGTTCAGCCGGTATTTCAAGGAGGAATTCGGCATACTTCCCTCCGTCTACCAGAATCGTGAGGAGAAGGAAACAAATTACACCGTATAAGGAAACATTTTATCTCCCCGTCTAACATATTTCCCCTGCAGAGTCAACGCATATGTACTCCGCGGGGGATTTTTTTATTGTAACATTGCAGAAGAGATAAGACGGGTTTCCCTATGCCCGGCGCTCCCGCCTTACAGACCTTGAAATCGGGGCGTCAGAACCTTAAATCGTAAAATCAAACAGCTACAATATGAAACTGCAATCGATCACAACATTGATTCTCGCGGGGCTCCTCGGAGCCTGCGGATCCGGTAAAGTCCAGAAAGACGACACCGGCATCACAGTCAACGTCGCGCAGCAGAACGATAACGACGTGCGTAAGGTGCGTCTGCAGGTGTTCGGCGACAAGATAATACGCGTCACAGCCACCCCCGACAAAGAATTCTCACAGGACACCAGTCTCGTGGTTCTCCCGCATGTGGGAAAGGTGAAATTCGATGTGGAGGAGACCGACTCCACGGTGTCGGTTGTCACGGCGGCGGTTAAGGCTACCGTCTCACTTGCCACGGGCGACGTAAGATTCTATAATAAGGAAGGACGCCTTATCGTGAAGGAGGCCGAAGGAGGCCGTGAGTTCTCCCCTATAGAGGTGGAGGGCACGAAGGGCTACACCGTGCGTCAGGTGTTCGAGAGTCTCAATGACGAGGAGGGTATCTATGGCCTCGGCCAGCATCAGAGCGACGAGTTCAACTATAAGGGTAAGAACGAGGAGCTTTTCCAGTATAACACCAAGGTTTCGGTGCCGTTCGTTGTCTCTACCGACAACTACGGCATACTCTGGGACAGCTATTCTCTCTGCCGCTGGGGTAATCCCGAGCCCTACAAGCAGCTCGGCGGTGTGTTCAAGCTTTACGACAAGGATGGCAAGGAAGGTGCCCTGACCGGCACTTACGTTCCGGCCGATCCCGCCGGAGAGACTCTCGTGCAGCGCGAAGACTCCATTTATTTCGAACATCTGAAGCGCGGCGACCTGGCCCACGTGGTCAACCTGCCCGAGAATTTCAACTTCGCAGGCAGCCATGTCACCTATGAGGGTGAGATCGAGGCCTCGGTGAGCGGGGAGTATAAGTTCATACTCTATTATTCCGGCTATCAGAAGGTGTTCATCGACGGTAAGGAGATAGTGCCGGAGCGCTGGCGCACGGCCTGGAACCCCAACAGCTACAAATTCTCCTGCAACCTTGAGGCGGGGAAGAAGACTCCCATAAAGATAGAGTGGAAGCCCAACGGCGGCGTGGCATACTGCGGCCTCCGCGTGTATGATCCCCGCGACCCGAAAGATCAGCTCGACATGAGCTGGTGGGGCGAGATGCAGGACGGCATCGACTACTATTTCGTATATGGCGATGACATGGACGACGTAATCAAGGGATACCGCGAGCTTACCGGCAAGGCTCCCGTGATGCCAAAATGGGCCATGGGCTACTGGCAGAGCCGCGAGAAATACAATACTCAGGAAGAGGTGCTCTCCACTCTCGCCGAATTCCGCCGCCGCGGCATACCTATCGATAACATCGTCATCGACTGGCTTCACTGGAAAGAGGATTCATGGGGCAGCCACGAGTTTGACAAGGTGAGGTTCCCTGATCCGAAGGGTATGGTTGACTCGATCCATAATATGAACGGACGTGTGATGGTGTCGGTATGGCCTAAGTTCTATGTCACCACCGACCATTACAAGGAGTTCGACAAGAACGGCTGGATGTATAAGCTTCCGGTGCAGGACAGCATCCGCGACTGGGTAGGCCCCGGCTATCTCAGCTCATTCTACGACGCATATGATCCGGAGGCGCGCAAGCTCTTCTGGAACCAGATCAACGACCACTACGTGCCTCTCGGCATCGACGCCTGGTGGATGGATGCCTCCGAACCCAACATCCGCGACTGCACCGACATACAGTATCGTAAAGACCTGATCACCCCGACGGCCCTCGGCCCCTCCACGAAGTATTTCAACGCCTATGCCCTGGAGAACGCCGACGCTATCTACAACGGCCAGCGCGGCGTGGACCACGACAAACGTGTGTTCCTGCTGACACGTTCCGGATTCGCAGGCCAGCAGCGTTACTCAACAGCCACCTGGAGCGGCGATATCGCCACAAGGTGGGAGGATATGAAAGCACAGATCTCCGCAGGCCTCAACTTCTCGATGAGCGGTGTGCCCTGGTGGACAATGGATATCGGTGGTTTCTGCGTGGAAGACCGCTATGTGAAGGCTGCCGCCGAGAATCTCAAGAGCGGCGCTGAGAACGCCGACCTTAAGGAATGGCGTGAACTCAACACACGCTGGTATCAGTTCGGCGCGTTCTCACCCCTCTTCCGTGCCCACGGCCAGTGGCCCTACCGCGAGATCTTCAATATCGCTCCCGAGAGCCATCCGGCCTACAAGTCGGTGGTGTACTACACGAAACTGCGCTACGACCTCATGCCTTATATCTACTCTCTCGCCGGCATGACCTATTTCGACGATTACACCGTGATGCGTCCGGTGGTGATGGACTTCACGGCTGACAAGACCACCTACGGCGTGCAGGACGAGTATATGTTCGGACCGGCGTTCCTTGTGGCACCTGTCTATACCTACGGTGTCCGCTCGCGTGAGGTATACTTCCCGAAAGGTGCCACCTGGTATGACTTCTATACCGGCAAGGTAGTTTCGGAGGGTGGACAGACCCTCAATATGGCCGCTCCATATGAGCGCATGCCTCTTTACGTGCGCAGTGGTTCGATCGTGCCTTTCGGCCCCGAGATGCAGTGGAGCGCTGAGAAACCGGCAGATGTGATCGACCTCTATGTATATGCCGGACAGAACGGCGAGTTCACAATCTATGAGGACGAGAACCTGAACTACAACTATGAGAAGGGACAGTATGCCATGATTCCCATAAGCTACGACAACGCTACCGGCACATTGACCATCGGCGACAGGAAAGGTGAATTCCCCGGTATGCTCAAGACCCGTAAGTTCAACATCGTGAAAGTGTCGCTCGAGAATCCTGTGGGCTGGTCGCGCGATGTCAAGGGTCAGGAAGTGACATACTCCGGGAAAGAGGTAAAGGTTAAAATTTAAGTTTAGAGTTTAAAGTTTAAAGTTTAGAGTTTAGAGTTTAGAGTTTAAGTTTTAAACCCTCAACTCTCAACTCTCAACTCTCAACCAAAAGAATATGATGAGTAAGTTCTTCATGCTCGTGTCGGCTCTGGTCGTCGCTTTCGCGGCGACGGCCGGGACCGACAATCGGCAGGAATCGTTCAACAAGGGATGGCGTTTCTCGCTTTCCGACTCCGGCACACTTTCGGCTCCCGGATATGACGACTCCTCCTGGCGCTCCCTCGACCTCCCACACGACTGGGCTATAGAGGGTGATTTCAGCGAGACAAATCCATCGGGAACCGGCGGAGGCGCGCTCCCAGGTGGCGTGGGATGGTATCGCAAGACATTCGAGTATTCCCCGTCATGGAAAGGGAAGGAAGTGTATGTGGATTTCGATGGGGCGTATATGAATGCTACAGTCTTTATCAACGGCCATGAGCTTGGCACGCGTCCCTACGGCTACGCTTCTTTCAGCTATGATCTGACCACCTGGTTACGTCCCGGTAAAAACGTGATCGCCGTCAGGGTAGACAATGCCGAACAGCCAAACTCGCGCTGGTACAGCGGTTGCGGAATCTACCGTAATGTGTGGCTGCGCGTGGTTGATCCGGTGCATGTCGCACTCTGGGGTACGTTTGTGCGTCAGGATAAGGTGACCCACGATAAAGTCGACGTGACGGTCATCACTGATGTTGACAATACCGGACGTAAAGGTCGCAAGGGCACCCTGACAACAGAGATAGTGTCACCTGCGGGTCTGGTTGTGGCAACCGCCACGTCTCCCCTGAGGCTTAAAGCCGGCGCCTCGCAAAATGTGAGCCAGTCTCTCACGTTCAATGATCCGCAATTGTGGTCGGTGAATGATCCGGTGCTTTACACGGTGGTGAACCGTGTGGCGGTTGACGGTAAGACCGTAGATGAGACCCATACACGCACGGGATTCCGCTTTCTGGAATTCGATGCCGCGAAGGGATTCGCTCTCAACGGCGAGAGGATGAAGCTCAACGGAGTCTGCCTGCATCACGACGCCGGTGCCTTGGGAGCCGTGGTCAATAAGGCCGCGATCACCCGACAGCTCAAGATAATGAAGGAGATGGGCGCCAATGCCATCCGTTCCACCCACAATCCGCCGGCTCCGGAGCTCCTCGAACTCTGCGACTCGCTCGGACTGATGGTGATGGATGAGACCTTCGACATGTGGCGCAAGAAGAAGACGGCCCACGACTATTCGCGCTATTTTCCCGACTGGCATGAGAAGGATCTGCGCGACCTTGTGGTGCGCGACCGCAATCATCCATCAGTGATAATATGGAGCATCGGCAACGAGGTGCTCGAGCAATGGAGCGACGCCCAGGCCGATACTCTCTCGCTTGAACAGGCCAACCTGATCCTCAATTTCGGACACGGCAAGGATATGCTTGCCTCCGAGGGGGATTCCCTCTCGGTCAACTCGCTGCTGACTAAGAAACTCGCCGACATGACACGTGAGCTCGACCCCACGCGCCCAGTTACGGCCGGATGTAACGAGCCCGATCCGGGCAATCATCTCTTCCGCTCGGGCGCTCTCGACATAATCGGTTTCAATTATCACGACGACTGGTTTAAGGATGTGCCCCGCAATTTCCCCGGCAAGCCGTTTGTGGTGACGGAAAGTGTATCCGCCCTCCAGACCCGCGGCTACTACCGGATGCCTTCCGACAGCATGTATGTCTGGCCGAAGCGCTGGGACGTGCCTTTCGAGGATCCGTCGTACTCCTGCTCGAGTTATGACAACTGTCATGTCCCCTGGGGGAATACCCACGAGGGAACAATGCGCCACGTTGAGGACAATGATTTCATCATGGGGCAGTTCGTGTGGACCGGGTTTGACTATCTTGGCGAGCCCACGCCGTTCGGCTGGCCCGCGCGCAGCTCCTATTTCGGCATCGTGGATCTGGCGGGATTCCCGAAAGACTCCTACTATATGTATCAGAGCCGGTGGCGTCCCGACAAGAATGTGCTCCATCTCCTTCCCCACTGGGACTGGAAGGAAGGTGAGAACGTCGATGTCTGGGCCTACTACAACAACGCCGATGAGGTGGAGCTTTTCCTCGACGGCGAGTCGAAGGGGGTCAGAACTCCCGACGGCAAGAGTTATCATGCCATGTGGCGTCTGCCGTTCAGACCGGGAGAACTTGTGGCCGTGAGCCGCAAGGGGGGCATGGAAGTGGCACGCGACACCGTGCGCACGGCCGGCGATCCGTATGCCCTGCGGCTTACGCCTGACAGAAGGGAGATAAACGCTGACGGCACTGACCTGAGCTATGTGGCCGTGGAGGTGATCGATAAGGAGGGCAACCTGTGTCCGTGGGCTGACAATGAGGTGACCTTCACCGTGGAGGGCGCGGGCTTCAACGCCGGCGTCGACAACGGATCGCCCATATCTCTGGAACGGTTCAAATCCGACAAGCAGAAGGCTTTCTACGGTAAGGCTCTCCTGATAGTGCAAAACGACGGGGGGAAAGGCGACATAAAGGTGCGCGCCACCTCCCCCTCACTTAAAGAATCAAACCTGACAATCACAGCAAAATGAATATCAGATCTCTATTACTGACCATTACCCTCGCCGGCGCTACTCTGCCGGCGCTCGCGGAGAGACCCCTCTATCAGAACGAGGACGCTCCGCTCGATCAGCGCGTGGAAGACGCGCTCAGCCGCATGACCCTGGAGGAGAAGGTGGCCCTTTGCCACGCACAGAGCAAGTTCTCGAGTCCCGGAGTGCCGCGACTCGGCATCCCCGAACTCTGGATGAGCGATGGCCCCCACGGCGTTCGCATGGAGATAAACTGGAACGATTGGGGACACTCCAACTGGACCAATGACTCGATCACCGCCTTCCCGGCGCTCACCGCACTCGCCGCCACCTGGAATCCGGAGATGTCGGCCCTATATGGCAAGAGTCTCGGAGAGGAGGCCCGCTACAGGGAAAAGGATGTGATGCTCGGTCCGGGTGTCAACATCTACCGCACACCCCTCAACGGCCGCAATTTCGAATATATGGGCGAGGACCCGTATCTGGCCGGAGAGATGGTCGTGCCTTACATCACGGAGATGCAGAAGAACGGTGTGGCTGCCTGCGTGAAGCATTTCGCCCTCAACAATCAGGAGAAATGGCGCGGGACGGTAGATGTCGATGTCAGCGACCGCGCCCTTTATGAGATCTATCTTCCGGCGTTCAAGAAGGCCGTGGAAGATGGTAAGGTGTGGAGCATAATGGGCTCTTACAACCGCTTCGAGGGGCAGCACGCCTGCCACAACAAGCGTCTGCTCCAGGATATATTGCGTGGCGAGTGGAATTTCGACGGCGCCGTGATAACCGACTGGGGGGGAGCCCACGACACTAAGGAGGCGGCGCTCAACGGCCTCGACATAGAGATGGGATCGTTTACCAACGGACTCACCTCCGAGAGCGATTTCGGATATGACGACTACTATCTGGCCGATCCCTACCTGAACATGCTTAAGAGCGGCGAGGTGCCGATGTCGACGGTCGATGACAAGGCGCGCAACATTCTGCGCCTGATCTTCCGCACGGCCATGAACACGCGCAAGCCTTTCGGCTCCAAGACTACAGAAGAGCATTATGCAGCTGCCAAGCGAATCGGCGATGAGTCGATCGTGCTTCTTAAAAACAGCGGTATCCTCCCGCTTGATCCGGCTAAATACCGCAATGTGCTCGTGGTGGGCGACAATGCCACCCGTGTGCTCACCGATGGCGGTGGTTCTTCCGAACTGAAGGTAAAGGACTATGTCTCGCCGCTTGAGGCAATAAAGGCTATCTACGGTCCGGGCGTGAAGTATGCCAAGGGTTATGAGGCCGGGCGCTCGATGTATGAGCGCGAGGACACTATCCCTGAATCCGTGCAGGCCGCTCTCCGCGAGGAGGCCGTAAGGATAGCCAAGGATGCCGATGTGGTGATCTATATCGGCGGACTGAACAAGAATGCCTGGCAGGATTGCGAGAGTACTGATCGTCGGGAGTATGAGCTTCCTTTTGGCCAAAGCATCCTTATAAAGGATCTTGTGAAGGCTAATCCGAACGTGGTTGTCGCCAACATCTCGGGCAATGCCTACGAGATGCCGTGGGTGAAGAGTGTGCCTGCCATTCTCCATGTCTCGTATCTCGGCACCATGGGTGGCGCGAGCATAGCCGATGTGATCTCGGGCAAGGTGAATCCTTCGGGTAAGCTTCCTTACTCGATACCTGTACGTCTGGCCGACAATGGCGCGATGTCGTTCGGCACTGAATCCTATCCCGGCATTGAGATGGGAGGTGGCGACAAGCGTCAGGGCTGGGGCAATAACCCTGTGCAGAAATACAAGGAGGATATCCTCGTGGGCTATCGCTGGCACGATACGAAGAAGATCCCGGCTCTCTTCCCGTTCGGCCATGGATTGAGCTATACGCAGTTCGAATACGGCAAACCGGTGGTTTCCTCCACTAAGATCGGTCCTGACGGGAAGATCACTGTCGATGTGCCTGTCACCAACAAGGGAGACCGCGAAGGCAGTGAGGTCGTTGAACTTTACATCTCCGATCTCAAGTCGTCAGTGCTACGTCCCGTGAAGGAACTGAAGGGTTTCGACAAGGTGAGCCTGGCTCCCGGCGAGACGAAGACTGTGAGCTTTGAGATCCTTCCGGAGGCGCTGAAGTATTTCGACGAGAAGAGCCATTCATGGGTGGCTGAGCCCGGCAAGTTCAAGGCCCTCATCGGCGCCTCGTCGACCGATATCCGCCAGACAGTCCCCTTCGAATACAAAGAATAACCCCAATTTTGATTAAATACACTCAGTTATCTAAGGTAAATTAGATTGTAGGTAGGAGGCCCGCGGCTTGATGCCGCGGGCCTCCAAATTCTTTTGTTTATTTTTTTAAGTGTAAGCAGCAGCTGCTGTTAAACTTACAATATTCAACATAATGCTATGTTGAATGTAAACAATCTTCAACAGAGCATTATGAATTATGAATCATGCATTGTGCATTACGCATTACGCATTAATGTTCATTCCCTTAATGCGGTCGGGATCAATGCCGGTAATCTCAGCCACCTGCCTTATGTCGAATCCGGCGGCGAGCATCTTACGGGCCAATGCCATCTTCTCCATCAGCTGACCCTCGGCAAGTCCCTCTTCGCGTCCTTTTGCCAAGCCTTCTTCAAGTCCTTTTGCCAGACCCTCCTCGAGCCCTTCGGCGCGTCCTTCCTCATGGGCTGTGTCGAGCACGTCGTTCTGCACCATGATATTGTCCATATGGGCGTCATACGCGCGGCGCTCCTTCGGGGACATGGCGAGATACTGTAGCTTCCTCTTTACCTCCTGTAATCCCGGAACATCGGTGTCCTCTTTGACTTTGCCCGTCTTGAGATAGGTCATCCATTCGTCGAGAGGCGATTCGGGAACCTTGTTGTAGGCGTTTACGCGCACGATATAGTATTCCGGGAACACCTTGTGCGGGTAATGGGGTATGATCACTCCCTCCTCCCGGATGCTCACCACTAAGTCGCTTCCTGAATGCAAGCCCTTGAAACGGGTCATGCCATGGTAGACGTAGTCGTCACCCTGGCCGAAATCGCAGTATAGGATGCTGATGGAGTACACCTTCTTCACCTGGTCGTATTTGTCGCCGATGCTCATGTGCTCGGTTATGGCCTTGCACGTGCCGTAGAGTATGCGCTGCAGGTAATACAGCTGGCGTGTGAGCTGCACCTCCACGATGATCAGGTGCCCCTTGCTGTTCCTGGCCTTCACATCCACGCGGTTGAACTTGTCGTCGGCGCTCTCCTGGTTGCTCTCGCTCTCCAGAATCTCGACAATCTGCACGGTCTCGCCGGTGAGCACGGAGATAAGCCCCTCGAGAATGCCGAAGTTGGCCTTGTCGCGGAGCATATGCTTCATCGCCCAGTCAAAACGTATGTAGGTGTTTCCTTCTTCCATAGCCTATCTGTTTTAAGTGATCTTTCTTGCTCACTGACAAAGATAATGAAAAATTCGCATTGAAGCAACTTCTTATTTCATGACTTCGTCATTGCGTGAGTATATCCTTATGGGATAAGAGTGCGGAGTGTCAGATGTCGTAGAATTTGTCGAGGAGGTCCTTGCGGTAGTTCTTGGAGATCTTGATGTCGGCGGAGGCGTCGAAGGGGGGAAGAAGCACGCATTTCCCGGATGTGATCATCGATATGTAGGATATGTTGACGATAAAGGATTTGTGGGTGCGCACGAACTCCGGATGGCGCGAGAGGATGGCCTCGGCTGTGGTCTGACGTCGCAGTATGTGGTGGCGGAAATCGTTGAGCACCACCTCCCAGAGTTTTCTCTCACTGTGGTATTTGAAATAGACTATATCCTGGATGCCTACGATTATGCGGTCGTTTGTCACGGTAGTGATGGAGAGTGCTTTCCTCTCGGCCGGCATACAGTCGCGCGACAGTTGGCGCAGGGAGCACTCGCGGTCGTGGAGTTGCTGCCGGTAGATGATGAAGCGGTGGAGTATGAGCGAGAGCTCCTCCGGATCGACGGGCTTGAGGAGGAAATCGAATGCGTGGGTCCTGAGGGCGTTGATGAGATATTTCTGATAGGCCGTATAGAAGACGATAGCGGTGTCGGGCGACGCCTCCGCCAGCTTCGAGAGTATGTCGATGGCCGAGTCTTCGTTGAGCTCTATGTCGAGGAAGAGGATGTCGGGATGGGCTACCCTCATGATCGTGATGGCGTCGTCGGTGCTTCTTCCGGTGGCCGGGGAGTGGATGCCGAAGGTGTCGGCGAGCGCCTCCCCGAGCACCCTTACGGCGCCGGGATCGTCATCGACAATGGCTATGCTGAGGTCTTTGAATGATTCCGTTGGATATCCCATAATGAAGTCAGTTTTTAAGTATTGAGGTGATATGGTGTTTTTATTTCATGGAAGAGGGTGGGAACGGGAAGCCGCAGGGTATGGAGAGCGAGGCCGCGGTGCCTGCACCTGTCGGGCTGTCAGTCCAGTCGGTGAGACTGAAGAGGATCTTGCGGTCTTTCCTGTCGTTGAGTATCTGGAGGGTGCCGGATATGATTTTCAGCCCCTGACGGGTGGATTCGGCGCCGGAGGGGGAGGTGTGGCCCTGGGCGGCGTTGTTGCATACGGTCAGGCATATGCGGCCGTCGCTCTCATCGGCCTTTATCTCCAGGATTCGCGGAGCGTCGGGAGGAAGGGTGGAGAAGCCGTGCTTGAAGGCATTCTCCACGAATATCTGGAGCGACATCGAGGGGAGGAGCACTTTCCCGGGATCGATGCCTTCGGCTATCGACTTCGTGTAGGCTACTCCTGAGGGTTGGGTCTCGCCGCGCAGCGCCACATAGTTGTCGACGAAATCGAGCTCCTCGGCCAGGGTCGCGGTTATCTCGTCGGCCATGATCTGCTGCTGGCGCAGCAGATGCACGAGCCGGGATATCCCCGATTCTCCGGAGGCGTGGGAAGTTCCGAGCTCATTGTTGAGTATATTGTAGATGAAATGGGGCGTCAGGCGGTTGCGCAGCCCTTTCATACGCAACGACATGATCTTGCGTATCATCTTGTCCTCACGGTCGCGGGCCATCCTGCGCGAGAGTATCGCCACGGCCGTCAGAGCCGCGAGGAGCACCACGGCGAGGATGATTATTATGTAGCTGTAGAATAGCTGGCGGTTTTTCTCTTCAGCTGCCGTGCGGAGATCCTTCATCTGCGCGTCGTGCTCATACTGGCGCCTGATGGTCTCGATGTTCATGCGCACCTGGCTGTTTCTTATCGAGTCCTCGAGAGCCTGCCAGGCGTTCTGGGCCTCGAATGCTCGCTGCCAGTCGCCCACGGCGGGATATATCTTCTTCTCGAGCTCGAGCCGCAGCGACAGCTGTTCGGGACGCGTGTCGGGGGCGAGAGGGTGGGATCGGAGCATGTCGAGAGCGGCGGCTGTCTGCCCGGTCATCATCAGCCAGTCGATCTTCTGGGTCATGACGTGGGTGGCGGCGTAGTCGTTGGGCTGGGTCTCCGTGAAATAGCGCAGGTTCTCGTCGATGAGTTCAGCGGCCTTTTCCGGCATGCCGAGCCGCAGATACACGTCGGAGAGGTTGGCCCGGCAGAAATGCCGCTCCCAGTCATATTCTGGACGGTCGCCGAGCATCTTCCCGAGCTCCAGATATGAGTCGAGGGCCTTGGCATATTGCTTGCCGTAATAGTAATCGTTGCCGCGGTTGTTGTAATACTGGAAGAGATCGTTGAAGCTCATCACGTCGCGCATATCCGCGGCCTTGTCCCACCACACGGCGCTGTTGTCGAAGTCTCGCAGACTCGTGAAGTCGGCGGCCATTCCCATGTAGAGTGGCAGGCGGGCGTTTCTGTCAGCTCCGATAGAGTCGGCGAGGGCCACGCCCCGGATGTAATATTCCATCGACCGGTCGAAATGACCGGCGTTCTTGAGGGCGTCGCCTATGTTGGAGTAGGCGAGCAGGAGGAGATGGCGGTCTTCAATGCCTCCGGCCACTTCGATAGCCCTTTCCATGTAATATATCGAGGAGTCGGAGTCGAAGCGGTATTGCACGAAAGAGGCGGCTTTGGCCTGGAGCGCGTTGAAGAGGGCCTTGTCGCGCCGTTCCGAGCCTGGATTGGCAGCCGCATATGCCTCTATTCTCCCGGCCTTGTCGTCGAGGCTGTCGAGGCGCGCGTTGTAGTAGTCGAGTGAGGTGCCTATTGCGAGGGTCTCGTAGTATGAATCGCTGTCGGGGGCCTGGGCCAGCGAGACGCGGAAAGCGGAGTCGGCCCTTGCGAGATCTCCGGCGAAGACGAAGGAGTCGACAGTCTCCTTTATACGGTCGGCGGGGGATTTGTCGGGCGAGCTCCCCGTGCAGGCCGCAAGAAGGCAGAGGAGGGGAGGCGTCATGGCCATGACGCCTGTCCTTAGTGTATGTCGGCTGATAAGTTCCATGTCTTGTCGGGTATCGGAGATGGTTTGATGTGGCCGGCGATGTGGTGGATGCTTGCGCGATGTCGTGTGGTGAGAATCCGCGGGCATTGACGGTCATCGTCAGGGCGGTATCTGTTTCATGTGCAAAATTAAACAAAATATTCGAAAAATACCAGAAGGTATAAATGCCGGGTCGGGCTCCGGTGGCGCGCGTGATGATAAAAAACAGCCTTTCAGCGGTGAATATTGTCGCGTTGTGGCGCGGAAAGGGCCTTTCATTGCAGAAGTGGCGCGTAGGCGTTTGCCGCATCATAAATTATGTCTTAAATTTGCACCGGATCAAACTGAATTGCAGACAGCGGTTTATGTGATCCCCCCTGAGCTTTTTACTTGCGTATTTAAGGCCGGATGCTGAAGAAGTGGCATCCGGCCTTATGATGTGGCGCGGCGGTGTGGTTGCCGGCGGTCAGCGTGCGATGAAGTCCGTGAGCTGGTCGGCGATCTGGGTCATCCCTTTCCTGTTGGGGTGGCCGGCTGTCTTGTCGATGTCGTGGAGCTGTATGTGGCGTATGCCGAGGCGGTCGCATGCCTCGGCCACGGATGAGGTGATCTCCGGTTTGAGGTCGCTGTTGATGATGTAGATTATCTCGGCGTTGGGATGGCGGTTTTTAAGGTATGTGAGCATGTAGGCGAGGGCGGGTCGGAATTCCTTCATGTTGCCGCCGGCCACGTTGTTCCAGTCAAATTCGCCGATGGGTGATCCGGCCCAGGAGTCGTTGGTGGCTCCGAACACGAGTATCATGTCGGGGCTGCCGATGTTCTTCATGCGGGTTATGAAGGAGCGCTCGGAGTAGTCGTTGCCCTGATAGCCTGTGGTGGAGACGGTGGCTCCGGAGTAGGAGTTGTTTTTTTCAAGCAGGAAGCCGTTGCGGGTTATGAACTGGTGCCACCATGTCTGGGTGACGTCGTTGACGTCGGTCTGGCTGGCTTTCGGTTTTGCGTAATACCACAGTTCGTTGGTCGATGGCTCCACGTATCCCTCAAAAGTGGAATAGGAGTCGCCGAGCACCGACACGCTCTTGCGCCCCTGCGCCGTGGCAGGGAGCGTGAGGAGGATCAGCAGCATAAAAGACAGGAATTTTCTCATAGCTTAGGTGTTTGATAAACGTTTCTGCAAATTTAATGAAATTATCCGAATCTATCCCTATCGGTTTGTGAAAGAGAAACCTTTTGCATGCCTTTCCTTGTCAGTCCGCGTATTTTATCCTGAATTTGCGGAGCAGCATCTTGAAATTATCCTGTGCCGACAGGCATGTGTCGAGGAGATAGCCCTTGATGCCGGGCCAGTGGTGCAGGCCTCTGTAATAGAACATTTTCAACTCGTCGGTTATGATGAATGGCACATAACCGAAACGGAGCAGTTCTCGGAACATTATCAATCTTCCTACGCGCCCGTTGCCGTCCTGGAAAGGATGGATTGCCTCAAACCGTTGATGGAAATCGATAATCTCCTCAAAAGAGGGACGTTTTGTGGAATTGTATTCTTTCAGGAGAGCCTTGATCTCTTTGTGTACATTTTCCGGCTCGGTCGTGTCATTGCCGCCGACCTCATTCGGGAGCTGCTTGTAGTCTCCGACATTAAACCAGTCCTTGCGCTCATCGGAGGTGCCTGATTTCAACAGGAAATGAAGGTGTTTGATATATGTTTCGGTTAGTTTGCCGTCGGTATTGTCGATGATATAGTCGATTGCCCGGAAATGATTCGTAGTCTCGATTATATCGTCCACATTCACTGCGCCGTCCGACAGACCTATTGTGTTGGTCTCGAAGATATAGCGTGTCTGGTCGTGTGTCAGCCGGCTCCCTTCCATATGGTTTGAGTTATATGTCAGGTCAATCTGTATGCGATGGTAAATACCCCCCTTGGCTTTCCCGGCTTTCTGTTCTCTGAGCACGGACAGTAGCGGAGAAACCGATGATTTGTCAGCCCGCTTTGTCAACTCTGCGTCTGCCGGTATATTCCACGTCTTCCCTGTGCGGAAGGCTCCTTCTATTTTACCTTGCGCACAGTAATTCCTGGCCGTCCTCTCCGCGACGCCATTCCTTCCCGCCCATTCCTTAACTGAAACAAACTCCATCTGTCGGCATGATTTTTATTGAAACATACCGCAAAAATAGCGAAACTTGCCGATATCGGCAAGTTTCACAGCTTTTACATCAATCTCGGCACAATACCTACATTGATTTCGGTACAATTCCTACATTGAATCCGGTACGATTCCTACATTAAGTTTGATACAATCCCTACATTGAATTCGACACAATCCCTACATTTTAAGGATTGTTTAAATCGGAGTTTTGATAATGTGTTGGATTGGAGTATATATGACAGGATCAGAATTCCTTGATGGTTTCAAATCTGTCCCAACCCGGCGCTGTGCGGTAAAGATCAGCTGTGCCTTCCGGCACAAACAGTATGCAGCCCCGATAGCGTGGTGTCACTTTTACGATGGGAGGCTTATCCCAGTGAAGGAAAAGGGAATCTGTTTTGCAACCGAAAAATGCTTCCCCCTCAATATTTACAAGAGATGCGGGAAGTTCAAGCCGATGAAGCCGTCCGGGTGTTGTGAATGATCCGTCGTAAATTGTTGTCAACATTGACTCCTCGCCAACCTCTATCTCCTTCATAGCCTTGCAGCCCGCAAAAGGGGAGTGCCATATTGTGGTGACGCTCTCTGGAATCTTCAGATATGCCAGGGAGATACAATTTCTAAAGCACCCTGATCCGATTGTTTCGAGGGTCTCAGGCAGCCTCAATGAGGTGAGATTATGAAAATCCTCAAATTGGTAGTCGGGCAACTCATTGTTGTGGCCCATGGGGATATCTTCGATATTTTCCAGAGCCTTGTAATGGCATTCCCTTCCGGCCACGATCCTTGTGTCTGCCATATTGATTGCAAGCGGATTGTCGGTGTCATTGCTGCCGAGCGAGCGCAGGAAATGAAGGTCGAGGCTGTTGACGGTGCCCTGTAGCCACAAGTTCCGTATCCTGCCGAGATTTGTCATATCGTCGCCGAGCAACACGGGCAGCTCTCCCGGATCGATGTTGGGTACATCCACTGTTTCTCCGAATTCTGCGGGCAGCTGACGGAAGAGATATGTGGCGACACGCTTCCCGTCGACTTCCGTATTCATGACCGCCACTCTTCCCAGGCCAGTATTTTCCGAGAAATCAAGCGACACCACAGTCTGGTCGCCATCCTGTCGCTGTGTATGCTCCACCCATCCGGGTGTATCGTAATTGAACGATATTCTCAGGGTGCCGTTGGCGCGGAAGGTGATATCTTTCTTGGAAGCCTTGCATTCCACCACCGTCACGGCCCCCAACGTTGTTTCCGCATGAGGGAACGCTTTCTGGGAGACATCTATGCCGAACGCCCCGTCGCCGATCCTTACGTTTATTCTCGCAGTCCGTTTGTCGAACCCTTCGTTCTCTGAGCATGAGATGCCGAGGACGCCGTGCCCGTTCTCCACCCTGCAGCTTGCCCTTAGCCATTGGCTGTCGTAGTCCGGACTCTCCTTAATCTCTATCCTCGGAGCGCCGTCGCCATAGACCGTGAACCCAAAGGATTCGTCAGTGCCGTCCGGGTCTATGTCCAAGCCGTTTTTCACGATATACTCACATTCCGTGTCGAATACAATCTTTGTGTCGGGGTCGGAATCACATCCCCCTCCCATCGCCGCGACAGCGATAACAGCATAACCAAATAGACGACTCTTCATAGGCTAATATTTATAATCAAAACTAATAGGATACACACAAACCAAAATGAGAGCTACTAAACCATTATATGTCCCTTTTTTGAATCTGTTCATTCTGTTGGCGTTTAGATTTCACCGACAAAATTAGATGGGACCTTCATATTTTGCAAATTTTACGCCTATCGCTTATTGTCTATTGAATAGTAGCGAGTTATTTGATTCTATCTGTTAAAATTGATGCTGTTCCCGGTATAAACGATAGATTATTTTTTCTCTGAGGTTAACAAAATATACACCTGTTTTACCGATCTCGTTAACATTTCGACCCGCTGATCATCCTGAGCAGTTCATCCTTGCGAGGAGATGCGAATCCCTTGATACGATCCAGCAGGCGAGATTTGCGATTGTAGTATGCATCGGGTGCAACCTGGAGGAGTTCGCAGATAGTCTCTGTCGACAGTCCGAAGTAGAGGTATGCCGCGAGTCTCCGCTGTGACACAGTGAGTCTGTCTTTGTCGGTATATATATCATCAAGGATGTTATCTGAACATCGGTTTATCTCCATCTCGAGCTCTTTCAACAGATTCTCGTCATTCCTGAGCATGTCGATTGCCTCACCCATCTTCCCGAGAATCCCCTTCCTCTCTTTTTCATTCGTTCGGTAGTATTCGGAATACAGGAGATCAAGCGAGCCGATTATTTTTTTCAGCAAGGGCACTTCCACAGTTACAGCTTTTTGAAGTTCATTGTTCTCCCTGCTAACGACGCTCACGGAAGCGAGAAGGTCCTTTATTTTTCTTTTGTCGCGTTGAGCTTTGCGGACGAAAAAAGCAACCAGCATGCCCACAAGTATCAAGCATGTAACAATTATCCGGAATCTCCGTTCTTTTTCAAGCTTTAATTCAAGTCTTGCTATGGCTATCTGGCTTTCCTTGCTTTGGTTAATAAGATACGTGGCATTGTCACGGACTTTATCACCATACATACTGTCGAGTGTGACGTGATTGTATAACAGAGCGTTGTATGCTGCTAAGTAATCATTTATTGAAGCATAGTATTCATACCATACTTTCTCTTTCCCATATTTATCGGCGATCTTTCCCGCCAACAAAATTATTGAATCTTGTGGAGCGGAATCATTCATCATCGACCAGAGCAGAAAATTCAGATCGCGCAGCGGCATATTTTTTCCGTTCTCTCTTTCATATATTATCTTAAGATATTTTTTTGCTTCATGAAAATCCATTCTCCATAGATAAGTGTTTGCCAGATGGCTGGCAACCGTGTCAATGAATGCGGCATCTCCATTATCCGATACCTCCTTATACAATGAGTGTAGGATATTCAGACTACTATCGGTTTTAATGTTCTGGGCTAAAGCGGTGGCATACCATAACTTGGCCTCCCAGATAAATATAGTGGAATCAAGCTTGATATAACAATTCAATGCTTTTTTTGATTCATCCTCCATGCTTGGCCAATCGCCAATTGCGCTTGCTACCTCGCTGGCCGAGGTATGCAATTTCGCTCGGTAGATGAGGTCTGTGCTGTCGGCGTTCTCCAGACCATCATGGAAAGCGATCATGGCTGCTCCATATGATTTAGCGTTCTGGCGTACGCGCCCTTGATAGAAGAGTGAGCGCATGAGGTTACGCCGGTCGCCGTCTTTGCGGAAAAAGTCTACCGCCGGGGTTATCCCGTCGGCTATGGTGTCATCGCGGAAGGTCTTGTCGCGGCCTTCCGCCCACAGCAGACGGAACATGGCTGAATCGCGGGGAGTGACGAGCCGTGAGCGCTCGTATCGCTCCAGGAGCGTGTATGCGGAGTCAGGGTCTGTCTGCAGCAGGCTGTCGATGGTCGCCAGGCCGTCGGCAAGCCGTGCTCCCGCACCGTATCGCCGCCCGCAGGAGGCAACTGTCAAAAGGAAGGTCAGTGATATGAAAAGTATCCGGATGAGGAAAGGGCCCATATTGTCATCATTTTGCTAAGGGATTGCAAAGATAGTGATTTATCCGGCAGCGTGCAAATAATACATATTGGATGCCTTCGGATGCAGTCCTTTCCCAAGTCTGTCGGCATACTTTATCCTGGATTTATTGCGGAATATTTTGGAGTTTAAAGTTGTAGCTACAATATTTTTTTTGTGGCAATTTGTTGTAATATGAAAATATTTTAGTATCTTTGCCACAAGGAATAATCACGATATGGATAGAACGATCGCACGTAATCTAAAGAAATTAAGGGAGACAGCCCGGTACACTCAAGAAGAGGTGTCGCAAGCTCTCGGTATCACGCGCTCCGCCTACAGCAATTATGAATCAGGCGACAGAGAGGTGCCGTATGATATTATAGAGAAGGCAAGTGATTTCTTCGGTTGTGACATGACTGTGTTGTTCGATGAGAATGAAAATGTTGATGCTTTGATTCTTGTGTCGGCGTTCCGCATAGATGGCGTTGCTCCGGAGGATGCAGGCGAGATTATGCGGTTTAAGGATATTGTCAAGTCTTACCTTAAAATGGAGGCAATAGAGGTAAAATGAGAGCATCGATGTTGAATCTTCTTGAAAGTCAGGTGTCGAAATTCCGTCAGATGACGGGATTGAGCGACAGCGAGGCTGTCAATCTCAAAAGCCTGCTCTTTAAGCTGAATGTCCTGACGATATATCGACCGTTGTCTGACAACTTTTCGGGAATGAGTCTGAAAAGCGGTGATAAACGGTTTATGCTTATCAATTCCAACCACCCGAGATGCAGGCAGCATTTCACCATTGCTCATGAACTGTACCATCTGTATATAGATCCGAATTCAACTCCGCACAATTGCATGGCCGATGGCAAGAAGACAGATATTGAGCAATGTGCCGATGCTTTCGCCTTGATGTTTCTTATGCCAGCTGACGGTGTCAGACAGATGATACCTGATAATGAGCTGAGGGTCGGAGAGATATCGCTTGCATCTGTATTGCGGATAGAACATTATTTTTCAGTATCATATTCCGCTGTGCTTAATCGTCTCTACGACCTGAAACTCATAGACAGAAGTCAACGTGACTCATTAAAGAAATATCCGGTGAAAAAGACCGCCCGGGAATATGGCTACGGCGCTACCTTATATGAACCGGGCAACGAAAATCTTGTAATCGGGGATTTCGGAGAGAAAGCACGCAGACTTTTTGATGATGAAAAGATTTCGGAGGGACATTATCTGGAATTGTTACATAAAATCGGCATAGATGGCAACGAAGACTAAAATCGTGCTTGATGCCGATGTGATCATTCATTTTGTCAAGGCAGGGCAGTTCAGCCTCATGCTTGATATATTTCCGGAGTATCAGTATTTGATGCTTGACGTGGTGTATGAGGAAGTAACTGTCAATAAGGCTATGAAAACTCAAATTGACAATACGCTCAATTTCTTTGCCTCGCGTATCGCCAATGTCAAGTTTGATCCTAAAGGTGAATCTCGTCTTGAATATGCGCGGCTGCGTAGCACTCTGCTCTTAGGTAAGGGAGAGAGTGCCTGTATGGTTTATTGTCGCGACAACAAGGACGTGCTCGGGAGCAGCAATCTCAAAGATATAAAGGAGTTTTGTACCAGTCATCAGATTCCCTATCTGACGACAGTCGATTTCCTCTATTACGCCTTCATCAGAAAGAAAATGACTAAAGAGGATGTGGATGTTTTTATAGCTGAAGTTGTCGCCAAAGGCAGCAAACTCCCGTCTGTCGATATTGAGAAATATATTCCCACAAGCACTATTTAGGAAATATAAGTCAATTATTAGGAATTGCTAAATTGAAATCTCCGATTTGCAGATACTGAATAAATCGGCTATCTGCCAGTATTTGTATCTATCCCCTACCTGAAACGAACTCCATCTGTCAGCATGAATTTTATAGAAACACGCTGCAAAAATAGCGAAACTTGCCGATATCGGCAAGTTTCACAGCTTTAATTATGAAATGGCTTTTGGAAATGGTCTTTTATTTCGCAGAAGGGCGTTTATGTGTGATCAGGGCTGTCGCTCCCTCCTTCACGCAGCTGCCGATGATGCCCGTGCCCCCATTCACGTTGGAATAAAGGCCGTCCGGCTCCAGCAGACCGAACCCGAGGAAACTTCCGTGGATGCTGTCATCCTCAGGGTCGTTGGCCAGCAGAGAGAGCAGGAAATCGTAGTAGGCACGTGAGATGGAGTAGAGAGCCACCTCCCTCTCCCGGCCGACATAGTCGTCGGGATTCCAGACAAAAGGTAGAATCTCCCCTACGTGGAGAGTGTGGCGCTTCCCCTCTATCCCTTTGTCGGAGAAGGGGAGACCGGTGAGGGAGTATGGTTCCCAGCCGGGCACCGTGCTGTTCATGATCTCAGCGAGCACCTGAAATACAAACTCATTCTTATATAATCTTTCTCCGTCGAGAAGGAATTCCCCTTTGAAGCGTCCGCCGAACGAGAGAAAATAGAAATTCTCCTCCTCCGCCGGATCGGTAAACGTTATGTTGTATTCTATAAGCCAGCTGTCGGGCTGATGGATAGTGAAAGGGCCGTCGATGGTAGCCGTGAAATCCTCTATCCTGATTTTTTGCGGCATTGTGTCGCGGGCTTCCACAGTCTTTCCCTTCCAGAGGGTACGGATCTCCACCACATCCCCCTCTTCCGGCGTCACGTCAGCCAGATAGCAGTCCCGGTTATTGTCGTATGTCATATTCCCGGCATCGACACCGTTGACCGACAGCCGCATGTCGAGACCTTTCTCATAGGAGGGGTCATGATGCTGGTCGGCGAAGAAGTAGGGATGTGTGGCCACGACCCTCACCAGTGAGTCAGGCATAAGGATACTGTTGAGTACGAGTCTCTCCTCTATATCCTTGTCTCTGTATCTGTCGAGGTCTATATCGCTGTAGCAACCTGTGAGCATGGGCACGAATATGGCTGCCGCCGCTATTATATATCTATGCATAAATTCCAAAATCAACAATTAAGCTTACTCTCAACCCTCAACTCTCAACCCTCAACCCTAAACCCTCAACTCTCAACCCTAAACCCTCAACTCTCAACCCTAAAACTTTAAAGTATAGGAGACGGACGGAAGGATCGGGATGAGCGACAGCACCTTGAAACTGCGGTTCCATCCCTCTCCGTTCCATCCGTCGCCATATAATATATTGTCTTTCTTCACGGAGAATGCGTTCTTATGCCAATAGGCGTTGTATAGGCCGAAATTCCATTCGTAGCTGGGCCCCTTTCTAAGCTTTCCTGTCACTGTCAGGCTGAGGTTGAGCCTGTGGAAAGCCGGCAGACGCACGTTGTTACGCCCCGTGTAGTAGTCGGCTCCTATATTGTCGCCATACGCAGGTCTCTGCGGCAATGGCGTGGGATATCCGGGAAAGAACTGTTCGGGGACATCGACATTGTATAGGGCAAGCGTCGTGCGGTTGCCGGTCATGTATTGCCATTGCGCGTTGAGGGTCATGTTCGGTTTTATTTTCCATCCGGCGGTAATGTCGATCTTGTGGCGGTTGTCGAATTTCGCCGGGAAGCGTTGGCCGCCGTTGAGCGCGGCGAATTTGCGCCAGTTCCACAGCAATCCGTAGGACACGGCCACTGAGACATCGCCGAACTCTTTCTCAGCGGTAAGGTCGGCTCCATACGACCACCCCCGTCCGAACGTCACTTTCTTCTGCCAGGGCACATCAGGATTGGCCAGCGACACCCCTTCGCGGAATTCCGCCAGGCCTTCCATCCTTTTATACCATATCTCACCCGACATCCGGAGTCCGCTTCTTGTCAGGGCATATGCTCCTGCGGAGAAAAGATCGGCGGTAAGGGGGGTGGAGATAGACCCGGTCGGAAGCCAGGAATCGGTAGGGAGTGAGATATAGTTTGACGACACCTGCTGCATGAACTGCGACGAGCGCGAATAGCCCAGTTTCAGGCTCGCGCTCTCCGACAGCGATATCTGAAGCGCGGCCCTGGGCTCCCACAAGACGCGCGAGCTCCCCCGGCAGAGATATGACTGCATCCGCAGTCCGGCAGTAAGGGAGAATGGCAGTGAGGGAGTCCATTCCAGTTCCCCGTATGCGGAAAGTTCGGCGGCGTTCACCCTGTCGGGGCGGCCTGCGGAAGAGAGTGTAGCCTCGTTTTTGTCTAACCTTATCAACTCCCGTCGGTCTGGGTTGTAGCGCCTCAATATCTGCGACATGCCGACATTCAGACCCAGCACCTCCGACATCGGTGTGCCCCACGCCTCGTTAAGCCCCGTCTCTGTTATGGAGTTGAAGTTGGATGTGGTGGAATGTTCATCGACATCGCTGTTGGTGAAGTCTATTGTCTCGCTTTGACGAGAGGATGAGCCGGTCAGATACAGGTCAGTGGAGAGAGACCCTTTCCCCACGGCTGCGGAAAGCGATGCGATGGCTCCGTAGGTGGTCCATTTGAGCCGTGTCAAGTCTTTTCTGTTGTATACGTCGGCATCATCGGTGTCATCATTGTCTGTCGCGAATCGTTGTTCGCCTATTCGGAAGCTGTCGTGGGCGATGAATGCCGTCAGGGTAGAGGTGAGTCCGGAGCGCCATATATGGTCGAGTCGCAGGGAAGCGTCGGTGAATGAGTAGCCTCCGATAGTCTTTTCCCCGTCCCCCTTTTTCGAGGCGTTGATGATGGCGAGGGCCGGGGCCGTTACCGCATCGAGCCATGTGCGGCGCAGGGAGGCAGCCAGTGCGGTCTTTCCCTTGCGGAGCGGGGTGGTGACGAAAGCGCTTCCGCTTATCAGGCCTAAGGTCACTGTGCCCCGCGTATGGAAGAAGTCGGGATGCCGCATCTGCATGTCGGTGACGCTCGCCACCTTTCCCCCGATCCATGCGGGGAAAGCCGACTTGTAGAAGTCGGCTTTCTGCAGGGAGTAGGCGTTGAAGGTGGAGAAAATGCCTCCTAAATGGCTTACGTTGTGGAGCGGCAGCCGGTCGAGGAGGAAGAGGTTCTGGTCGTTCTCGCCTCCTCTGACGTATAGCCCCGAGAATCCCTCCATTCCTGCCGAGACTCCCGGGAGGGCGTGGAGCGCCTTCACCACGTCGGGTTCGCCGAAGATCACAGGCATTCTCAGTATCTCTGAGGCAGACAGGGAATGGAATCCCATTTTTGTGTCCTGCAGGAAATTGCGTTGCTCGGTCACTATCACCTCGTCGAGGCGTGTGGTCACCGTGTCGCTGTTCTCCTGCCCCCATGCTTCAGCAATCAGAGCCGCGCAGGCCATTGCGGATGCAAATCTCGCCGTCATCATTTCCCGGATTCCTGCGTGGTCGTGATGTTGATTGTCATGCCTTCGAGCACACGGATGCTTCCGTTGATATCGACGGTCGTATTTCCGGATTTAGATGATGTGGAGAAGTCGTAGGTTCCCGTCGCCTGATTTGGAGTGAAGGGCACATCTTTTATCTCCATCTTTTTGACCCCCGGCACGAGTCCGTTGATTGTGAAATCACCCTTGTCATAATCCGGGGCCATGACGCTGACGGTCGCTCCCGTCTCCGCGATGTCCTTTCCGTTGACTGTGGCTGTCAGCTTATACTCTTTCCCATAGTTACCCGTGAGATAGGATACTGAGTATACCGGATCATCCTTTTTGTCGGAGCAAGAAACCGCCATCATTGCTGCCGCTATCAGGGCGATAGCCATAAAGAAAATCTTTTTCATCTCATAGAATTTAAAATCGTTTACATTTCCCCCTGCTTTTATGGGGGCTTCATTAACAAGATTGGATATATCTTAAAATATTACAGATATACCTCAACTTTTAACTTTAATTAATGTGCATTTTATTAAATTTATTAAACCGAACAATAGGGAATCTTGGTTTTGTACTATTGTCCGGTTTAATGGATCATTTATGTGGTTTGATTGTGCCGTTATCAATAGACTCAACCGAAACCGTTCTTAAAGCCAAGGAAGAAATTCGGTCATTCCATCCAATGTCTTTCAGATTGGCGTCTTCATGCACTCCTGGATCTCCAGTAGGTTTTGACAAACAATACAGAATGCTTCCCGAGAAACCTGTATTATGGTATCCAAAGAGACAGATTCGTAGTTTCTCACCTCGCATTGCGCCGTTGAATCCCTCAGTGGGTGGCATTGTGGAATTATATGTAGGCTCATAAATCTTACTGCGACTCATCAAGTTCCAAACCCTTATGGAAGATGCTTTATCATTAAATCCCGCGGCTTTCTTAAGATTAGAGATTGTTGAGAAGAATTTATCTGAACAATCTACAAGAACAGAATTATCTCCAAAATCCTTGTCATCCCAAAGTTGAGCTTTGCCAGTTACGATTCCATCAGGCACATGAAACTCTTTTACAGAACTCCCTCTTGTTGTTTTATTGTTGATATTCGGTGTCATTTCATCTCCTAATTTGACAAGACCAATCTCTTCTTCAAGATCTTGGGCGGAAGGATAGTATTCCACGACTTTCTCATCGTTTTCATTTCTGTATGCCAGCACGGCGAGATTCTCTTTCTTGCTGATTTCATTGGCATAAAGATCGGCGTATTCTTCATTGAGGTATATAGTGGAATCTCCACGGTAAGCCACTTTTGTTTTATAGACTTTACCGTCATACTTGACGATCAGTTCTGACATTTCTTCTTGAATCCCAGGGTTTGAAACCTGATTAGGCGCCACGTCCTCATCGTTTGAGCATGCGGTTATAGCGATGACTCCCATCACAACCGCTGCGAATTTAATTAAATTTTTCATTACGTTATTTTTGATGTTTTGATTATGTATAAACATGTATTCACTTGTTTGTCATTATTCCGGAGAATACGGAACCGTCTTCGTGGTGTGCTTGATATTGGGTGGTTTTGATCGCTGACTATTCCAGCTCCCCTTCATAGATGTTTCCATTGGCAGTGGTAAT
>PPYF01016789.1_pt1 | contig 47991 bp, 65 predicted proteins | sample 1559871 | NCBI WGS metagenome assembly PPYF01 (sample SAMN08240021, study PRJNA423297) | Human gut metagenome, whole genome shotgun sequencing project.
AATTGACCGACATACCATAGATTGTTTTAAAAATAAGCAATCCATTTAAAAAGACGGCCAGCGCGAGAATGTCGTGCCGAAGGGTCACCCATAAATTTGTTGCTGTTTGTTTGAATGTAGCCCAGTGACTCACTGATACCTCTGTAACCACAATTTTGTTTAATTATCTTAGCGTGCACATTTTCTGAACATACATGCAGCGCGTGAATGTGTTAAACAATAGTAGATGACTTTATCCGCAGTAATCAAAGGATTTGAGCGAGCAACTGTACCTCAGGAAAGGTCATTTTTCCTGAATATGCTCACATCATATAAAGAAATACAGATAAAGTTATTATCTGCTTGTGGTGGTGAATGCACTGACCGGCTATAAGGAAAGGCCAAACAAGAACACGGTTGCAAAAACCGTGCCCTTAAATATTGAATCTCTATTCAGAACACTTTCTTAAATTGTCATTTGGCATATTACGAACAATTCCGCGTAAAAACGTTCTGTTACGCTAAACCCTTATCCAGCAGGCTTTCAAGGATGTAAACCATAACACTCTGCGAACTAGTGTTACATTGCGTGTAGCTTTGAGTGGGCAACTTTGTGTACACTTTTGTGTACCCAAAAACAAAAATGTGTACCCATTCAATGATCACCGACACAAAGCTCAGGAAGGCGCTCGGCAAGAAAAGAGATGATATCGAGATTATTTCTGATTCGCACGGGCTCAACGCCAGAATCAGCCAGGCCGGAAAAATATCATTTTTCTATCGGTATCGCTGGGCCGGTAAAGCGGTAAAACTCAATGTTGGTGATTATCCTGCAATGAGTATCACCCAGGCAAGAGAGCGTCGCCAACAATTCAGAAACTGGTTAACTGAGGGACTGGATCCGCGAGAGCAGGTGAAGCTGGATAAGCAGACCCGACAGGAAGCGATGTCCGTTGCCGAAGCGTTCAATTACTGGATTGAAAGGCACTGTATCGCTAACGGGCTAGTTAAAGTCGATTACTATCGCCAGGTGTTTGAGAAACATATCGCCGAACCGATGAAGAATGTCAAAGTCGATAACACAGCGAAAATGCACTGGATCAACGTCTTCGATTCTATAGAAAGCAGGGTGATGGCTCATTACATGCTTTCGCTGTGCAAACGGGCGTTTAGGTTCTGCGTTAACAGAAGTGTGATCGCCTCAAACCCACTCGAGGGATTACTGCCATCTGATGTCGGGCAAAAGCCTAAAAAGAGAACTCGCAGGATGGACGATGACGATCTGCGCAAAATCTATCAGTGGTTGAAAAGCCATATGTCGATAGAGTCCGTTTTCCTGGTGAAATTTATTATGCTTACCGGATGCCGTACGGCTGAGATTCGACTTAGTGAGAGATCATGGTTTCGATTGGATGATAATGAGTGGGTCGTGCCTGCGGGCAGTTATAAAACTCGGGTACATATTAGAAGGGGACTCTCAGACGCCGCCGTTAACCTGGTCAGAAATCACCTCAAGAAAATAAACACCAATCACCTGGTGACTTCACAACGTAAAATTGATGGCGGGATCAAAGATTCGCCCGTTCATTCACCTGTGGCATCCAATTACGCCCGTTCTATTTGGAATGGAACAGGTATGGCAGAGTGGTCGCTTCATGATATGAGGCGGACGATAGCCACAAATCTCTCTGAGTTAGGTTGCCCGCCGCACGTAATTGAAAAGCTGCTCGGGCATCAGATGGTGGGGGTTATGGCGCATTACAACCTTCATGACTATATCGATGATCAGAAACACTGGCTCCGCGTTTGGCAGAGCCATCTTGAAGAGATCATCGGAGAGCCCTTCAGTTAATTTATCTTCTTTTTATCCTCCCACTCTTTGATTGACTCAGAGCGCCAGCGGTTAGGGTTGCCGGGCCAGTCAGGGGGTGGGAACGGGCATACGAAGCCCCGAGGCATTGTGTCTGCACTTTGCCATGACCAAAGGGTTTTGCGTGAAATTTTGTAGCGACTGGTCAGGTCTGACGTTACCAAAATATCATCCATAGCTCTCTCCAGTTGCCCGTTCGGGCCATTCAAAATCTTTTTCAACCAACCTGCCCGGGCAGGGAGCGGAGACGGCGCATGCCGGTCATCGCTGTGGCCACGTAGCTCGCCTTTCGGTTCACCACCTCCACCCAGACTTTCACGCCTTCAACCTTCACCGTATAAGTCTCTTTCATCTTGCTTCGCCCATAGTCGCCATATGTTTGCAAGTGAGCTGCCAGCGCGATGTCGCATGCTTGGCGAGCTAAAGGTGATTGCTTACTTCCTCGATTGATCAGTCGCATATAATCTCCTTGAGGGAGGGTTACCCCTCCCGGTCTCGTCAGGCCACGTATTCCGGTTTCATATCCGCCAGGGTGATGCTGAATTGATCGTGCAGTTCATCGCCTAAGTGACGCTTTGAAGATGCAAGCATGCGCTCGGCTTCAGCGAACCGTTCGGCTGCATGCGGCTCGTCGGGCTGGGGCAGGGATTTAATAGCCTCCTCAACCTTGTTGCGTGCATCCACTAGGTAATAACGCTTTACGGCTTTGTTTTTCAGCTCGGTGAATAGTGCGGATCCCAGCGTAGCTTTCGCCGTTTCAATGTCGGCACGCAGCGATTTGGCGCTATCCACGTCCTGAGCAGATTCGATGCGTTCGCGGAAATCATCGGCAAGAGAGTCGACATTTACCGACGATTCCTGTGCGCTTTGCGTGGTTGTGACGGTGTCACCTGAGATATCAGCCAGGCTAACGCGTTGCGGCGTTGGGTTGATCTCTTTTTCTGTGCGCTGTTCAATCTCATCAGGGGTGTACACACCAAGAACAACTGCAGGGCAATATAGGCGCGCCCAGTATTTGAGTGCCAGATAAGCGATCTGCTGTTTCGGGTTTGATACCCAAAGTGGAGAATTACGTGTGATTACGCTGGAGAGGAAAACAGGCTCTCCCCAGGTGATATCACTTTCACCGCGAATAACGGCACCTACCCGTACCGACAGTCCTTGTTCATCAGCACTTTCCCAACCGCGTACCATTTCTTTCTTGTCGTACGTCCCGCCACCTTTCGCAGGCTTTTTAACGGTTATCTCGCGGCTGCTGGCACATTTCGACCAGTCGCCCTCGTACTCATAGTGAAAGCGGCCAACGATGGCGTTTGAGCTGGAGATCACCGCATTAACCAGTTGCGCTTCGTATCCCAGGACACCGTTAACCAGGTGCGTCTTTTGCGCCACGGCGTAAGGGTTCATACCCCACTGCATCGCCTGCATGATGATGGCCATGCAGTCTGCCGGATTGCCGCGGAGGTGCTCAGGCACCGTTACGGCTGCCTGTGCCATCAACCCGGCGACAGACTGAAGCTGGGTTAAAGCCTGCACGTTGAAAATGGCATTGCTGGCTGAGATCGTGTTTGGAGTCTGCTGTTCAGCGGTTACGATATTCGTGTTTTCCATCATCATTCCCCTTATGCCTGAGTACGCAGCGCTTCAAGGCGGCGCAGGTCGAAGTCGTTCAGTTCGTCGGTGTAGTCAGCAGTGATTGGCGCTGGCCATTCACCTGTGTCGAATCCGGTTGCGATATTGCGCATCGCTTTGCGGTACTCGAGCATACCCAGCTCCAGTAGTTCAGCGGATGCCTCGATGATGGCGATCCAGTGGTAGTTCTCGTCTTTGTTGACGAAAATCCAGAAGAACTGATCCAGCGCTGCGGTTTCGCAGTACATAGCCGCGCTCAGGTGATAATCACGTTCAATAATTTCCCGGTGTAGCCTGGCGCGCAGGCTTTCCTGCTTAACATTCCACATGCTGATGGTTTTCAGGTCAGCACCGATACGCACGCCGTCTAGGTCGATCTCAAGGTCAGGGCGCACACGAATTTCCAGTCCCGTCTCCTCGTCAAAGCCAAAGTAGCTCACCTCAACGGCGCGGCTCGGGTGGGTTAGCAGCATGCCTGCGGTCGGGTGCGAGAGCAGTGCTGACTGAATTGCCTGCGCGGTGGCAAGTTGCTGGTGGGTAACCAGCACTTTCCCTTCCGGGTTGTTGCGCCACGCATCGAGCAGCTCGTCGGCGAACACTGCATCTGGTTTGACTGCCTTCACGGCCTGAATCAGATCGGCCTTCGTGCCAGAGACTTTCAGCGGTTGCAGCTTCTGAGCTTCCTGCGCGACCAGGTCAGGATTGATAATCGCAAGTTGTTCGAGTAGTGCGTCGCGGCTGCCGCTGGTTTTAATCTGCGCTGGCAGGGTGGCGTTGTACTCTTTGATGCACGCCTTCATTGCTGTTGCTGTCTTCTTCTGATCTGCATCGATACGTTGGAATTCAGCTGGCAGCGCCATATAGTTCTGCGCCGTTTCATCCAGGCTAGCGCCCAGCGGCACCAGCGCTGGCAGGGTGGCGTTGTATTCATCCAGCAAAGCTTTGATATCGTCTGCGCTCAGTTGCGCTGGCAGGCTGGCGTTGTACTCATCAATAAACGCGCGGATCGTTGCCGTGGTGGTAAATGCACCTTCCGGAATTACGGGTTCAACGCTAAATTCTTCATCGAGCTGTTCTGGCTGCAACGCCAGCGCATGTACCAGGTTTCCCATGTCCAGCACTGAGGAGCGCTCTTTGACGATGGTTTTCTCAACGTGGCGCGCATTGAAGTACATCAGCGAAACGCGCGCATCTTTTACCTGGGTGGAACTGATGCCGTTGGCAGCGTGGTAAACCTCGTTCGGCAGACCTTCATAGCGCCCAGGCTCGAAGTAATCGGGGTAAAAAACAGCTTGTTCGTCAGATTGCGCCTCTGGCTCGACGTGTGCCAAAACTGGTTCAGTCTGGTTTACAGAATCGCTATTTTGAGCGACAGATTCCGTATTTTGGTTTACATCGGCCTGCTGGCCGGGATGTGACTCTTCACCAGTTTCCAGACTGCTTTCGCCTGACTGCATTTCATTACCAACATTTTTTTCATCACTGACAGTTTCTTGAACCTGCACATTGCTGGTGGTTTCCGTAGCCTGTTTCGTGCCATGAGTTGCTGAGTTCTGCAGTAAAGCCGTAACATCGAATATTCCGTTGCCGACATTTTTAACCAGTTCTTGTTCGGCTTTATGTGGTTGTGCTGTCGCTTCCTCTGCGCGGCGGCGTGCTTCTTCTTCACGTACGCGTTGCAGGTTCTCTTCGTGAGTGCAGAAGGGTTTGCGTGGAGACTCCTTACTTTCAGGTTGGGGAATTTCCTGTGTTGCGGGCTCAGCTTCATGCAATGGCAATAACTCAACAGCAGCATTAAACGCAGCAGTCATGGTCCGGTTAACAAACTCCAGGTGAGCGACAGGAGTTAGATGAATATTTTCCGGCGCGATACGTATCAGGTTAAAAATAGCTGTGCGGTTAACGCCAAGAACGCCGGGTTGATTGCGCAGAATGCTGCTCCATGATTTCCACGGTTCTTCTTTTTTGGTCACGATTTCTTTAGCGCGACGAAGAATGCTGCCCGGGATCTCGAAGTGGTTGAAGTCCATAGGCAGAAGGGCACATGCAATCTCTAAATCGAGAGTGTCAAGGGTATGGTATGCATCAGGTCCACGGTCAGTGACGTAACCGCCGTTGGCATTGGTTCCGGAATCAGTACGCTGAACACTACTGATGTGATTACCGGCAGCCCATTCACGCGCCAGGATGCCACGGTTAATGTAATCAGTCGCCGCCCACATTCTGGTGAAACGGAGTACCAGCGCGAGTTCGTGACGCTTGTCCTGGCTGAACACTTTGCGAATGGCATCGGTGTAGCGCCACAGGTCTTTGGTGTCGTAACCCTTCACGTCCGGGCAGTTCTCAGCAGCTAACAGCAAGTTCTGGACGTAACTGTTATCAGTGTCCATCTCCAGCGCGCCGATAGCTTCGTACTCTTCGCGGGTTACGTGGTGGCGCAGTTCGTCGGCGGTGAACTGGGAAAGCAGTTGCTTACGAAACGGCATCTGCACTACCGGGTAGAGGGTTGAGTCGTCGTCGTGTTCGTCCAGCGTGATGCCAGCGGTTTCTGGCAGCGTTGACTCAGTAGTTATGTGACTATCAACGGTCTGAGCCGTTTTCTCGTCAGAGTTTTCAGCTGTGACTTTTGGCATCCAGGTGCGGTCATCGTTCTGCAGTTCGTAGCGTTTGCACCAGGTGTAATCCACTGCACCTTCTTCCGGCAGGTCGTCATATACCGGGAAATCGGTGCGGATTGGTTTGGCATAATCTTTACCGCGGCCAGTTTCTTCAATTCCGGCTTCTTCCAGTGCCACATCGAGTTGGAGATTGGCGCGCGCTACACTTTTCGCAGTGAACCAAATCACTGCATCTTTCTTGCCAGACTTCTGACTGGCTTTTATCAGATGGAAAAATTCCATGTGAGATCCTCTTTTTTGAGTGTTAGAATCCCCGGGCCAGAGATAGCGCCCATTGGATGTTTTTTGGTTTGGTATAAATTCCGGTGTAACTTTGGTCGGTGGCACCGGACGTGAATCTCGCCTTGCGCGGGGTTTTCGTTATGCTTCGTGGGCCATCTGGTCGAACGAAGCGCAACGTACTGAACAGTAATCACGTTGCTCGCGTTTCAACTGCGTGCCGTGGATAAAGAGCAGTTCGTTTTTAACTTCCTTCCCTTGCTTGATCGGCTTGCGGCAGTACGCGCATTTTTTCTCCTGCATAACTCACTCCGTTAATGGCTAAGGCCATGTCCTAAACCGTTTAGATAAACCTCAACCAGCAAATCTTTGGTGTAGGTACGTTCGATGCCACGGTGAAGATACAGGCGACCGCGTGCGTTAGCAGATGCGGTCCAGGTTGAGTCTTTGTGTTTTACAAGCATCCCCGGCTGAACTGCGCCGCGGTTTACTGTCTGTGTACCGTAGTGCTGATGAACCATGATGTTCTCCACTATTGCTGAGTGAACTTCGCTGGTGGTGCCGTGACGCTGATCTTCACAGTTGAGCGTTTTAACTCTGCAATTCACCACCGCGAAGCTCACTTCTGTGTTTGCCCTTGTCGCCAGGCTGGCGGAACGTTTCAAACCTACTGCGCGTTAATATCACCACCTCATTCCGGTTTTCGTATGCCCCGGACGGCTACTTCGTGGGCTCCATGCCTGGGTGGTTCGTGGTGCGTCTTGGTGAGTTAGATTAAATCACTGGTTTATATATATGTCAACTTAAGGTTGGTGTTAATTGTAAATCTGAGGTTTATGTGGCTGGGTTTTGTGACACGTCTGCAGAATCGCAGGCAAAAAAAATCCCGACGCGTGGTCGGGATGAGAAGGTTCGGGGAAGGCGACAGAGTTAGTAGCTGAGAGCCTTATAACTCAGGCGTATTGACCAAATCTGACTAAAAGAAGTGCATAAAAGCTTTGTACAGCCCTGTACCAATGGCGATAATCGCAGGGACACCTAAGAGAATCGCCAATTTAGCATCAGAGATTTTCTTGTCCACTGTGTCTGATGAGGGCTTTTTGTCTACAGACTCTTTGATACTAGACAGCCTCTCCAAAACTACAGCCATATTTTTGTCCAGTGAATTCACTGTCGTATCAACTTTTGAAACTGTGTTTTTTATCTCGGCAACATCTTTCTTGATGTGGGCAACTTCAACCTCAAGAATAGCCAATCTCTTTTCCATGTCGTCACCTCCATCTTCAGTTGACGTATGAATGATTTCAGTATCATCCATAGCAACTGATGTGACAATCCGTTTTTGTTTATCCGAAGCGGCAAAACTACAAGCACCCATAAGGAAGGTTGCTTGGCTCGAAGCTACTGATGAAAACTCTAAGCCTACTGTAGCTCCGCTATGGTCTGAATATGCAATCAATAACTTCCCTTCACCAAGAGATGATTGAGCCGCATCCATCAATTATTATTCCTCAAACATACTTTTTAAGGATTGATAAAAATCATAAGCCTTTTGTTTGCTTAAAGTCACAGACACAACTTTGGTTCGCTGCATGCCCTTGACGACTATATCCGCATTATCCGTACCGATGATCGGGCTGCTATTCAGGAACACAAAATTGTAAACTTCGTAACCGGCATTTTGTGTGCCGATTGTTACGACACCGTCAGCATTGGTCTCGATGAAATTTTTCGCTTCGATTACATCATTAAGATGCATAAGTTCGACGGTTGTTTCTTTAGACACCGAATCCTCCAGAAGATATTAAATCTTGAAATATTTTTATTACATGGAATTAGATACTACTGGTTTAGGTTTGCTCACCTTGCGATCGAATCCGACCCTTCATGTACTTCTCGTACAGCTCATCTAACTCTTTCAGGCGAAGCGCAAAAATGCGGAGCATGTTCTGCTGCTCTTCTTCCGGTAACTGGCGGTAGAGCTCGAGCAAACGCTGTTCGTCCGGTTTGAGACCGTCTTTCTCCCCAACGTCTTCACCGAGTAGCCAGGCGACAGAAATACCAACAGCGTCGGCTATGGCCAGTGCCGATTTCTTACTAATCACGCCTTTTTTGAACCAGCCGTTTACGGCCTGAGGGGTGACTCCAGCTATTCTTGCCATGTCTGCTTTGGTAACGCCGCGATCAGTGATCTCAGTAAGGCGCTCCACCAGAACGAGGTTGGGTTCTTCTTTTCTCATATGGTCATTGTAAATATTTGGTTTATGCACGCAATAAATCCAAAGTTTGCATGAAGTATAAATCTGTGGTTTACTTCTGCTATCAATAAGCAGGAGAAGCACATGTCCGCACTCGATAAAGCAATTAAAGCCGCTGGCTCTGCCAGAAAGCTCAGCATCGCGCTTGGTGTGACGAGTATGTCTGTAAGTCATTGGAAGAATCGTGACCAAGGGATCGTCCCGCCAAGCTATATCTTCCCGATTTTCAAAATGACAGGCGTAACCCCCCACGAGCTGCGCCCTGATCTCTATCCAAATCCCACTGACGGATTACCAAAGTAGGAGCACTGACAATGCAAACACTTTCTTTTCAACAGAATAACAGAGCGCCATCAGAGCACCTGAAATTCCAGTATCAACACAGTGAGGCTGAAGGCCAGCCGGTCGATCACCGGGCTATCTGTTCTGCCGTCCGCGCCTGGGCGGCGGCAGAGGGCCGCGTGGCGGTCGCTCTGGCGATTAAAGAGGCTGCCGAACAGGCCGAGCTTGACAGCATTGACATGACCGGCAGCGCCGATGTGTGGAACGTGAAGCTGTTTCGCTGGCTGGACAACCACGAGAAATCACCGGCCTACCGGGCGAACGTCGAGCAGCTGGCGCCGGTAATAATTTCGGTTCTGCCGCTGGCGTACCGGGATCGCGTGATTAAGCACGACTGCTTTGCGGTTCGTGTCGCCAGGTCGGTGAAAGAAGACGCTGAGGCGATACAGGCTGTCGTCCTCAAAGCCCCCAGACACGAACGGATGAAGGAAATCAGCGAGAGCATCGTAGCCAAGCTCTACCTGGACGGACCTGATTCTGTGGCGCCCATTATGGCGATGGTTACAACGATGCTGGGTGGTGCGCTATGACGGGCTCAGAAATGGCGAAAGCCGCGGTGCTCGAACACCAACGGCTTTCAGGTGCAAAAACTGTGCGTAATTGCGGAGAACAGTATGTCAAATACCGCTGAAATATTCAAATTCCCCACACAGCAGGGGAAACAGGAGAGCAGCATGGCTGAACTGGAGAAAGGCTATTTGCGCCTGGCCAACCAGATTCAGGATGCCCTGTGTATCGTCGAACTATCCGGGCGCGAGTTCCGGGTGCTGAATGCTATCGTTCGTCTGACCTATGGCTGGTCTAAGAGTTCTGACCGCATCGCCAATAGCCTCATTGCAGATAAAACGACGCTGAAGGTGAAACACGTCTCTGAAGCCGTGTTGAGCCTTGCCTATCGGAACATCATCATCCTGCGCCGCATTGGGCAAACCAGATACATAGGGATTAATACCAGCCTGGATAAATGGGCGTATACCAAGCCAAATTGCATGAAGTGTCCAGCGGTGTTTCCTGCTGCTGAAGTTGTCACATGGGTTATTACCATCCCTGAATTCAGGGATAGCAATTTTACCCCTTCAATCATCCCTGAAAACGGGGATAACCATCCCCAAAAACAGGGAGAGGTATCCCTGAAAACAGGGAACACCAAAGACATTCTTCCAAATACAAATATAAATACAGATCTAACCCCCTCTAATCCCCCAAAGGGGAAGGGTAAGTTTGACCCGCTGACGATTCCCGTTCCTGAGTGGCTTGATTCTGTGTCCTGGAGTGAGTGGGTGGCCTACCGCCAACAGTCTGGCAAAGCCATCAAGACCGAAATGACGGTCACCAAAGCATTCAAGTTGCTCAAGGCTTGCCTGGACGCTGGGCATGACCCCGTTGATGTGATCAACACCAGTATCGCCAACGGGTACCAGGGACTGTTTAAACCGAAGTTCGCTCTCAACGCTCGCAAAACGGGCAGGGATGTGAACCGCATTTCTGAGCCAGACAAAACAATCCCACCCGGATTCAGGGGGTAAGCATGCCAAGACCAAATACACCAGAAGAGCAGGCGGCACTTATCCGGGTGATCATCGAAGAGGTGAAAATCCGTGGACGCTTAACCGTTAGCGAGGCATCACAGATGTTGTCGCTGCATCGTCAGACTGCTGAGAAGTATTTCCGCGTAGCAGCCGAACGCGGCGAACTCATTCGTTACGGTCGTCTAGATTTGTTCAGGGACCCAAAGGCTGTAATTGATTTCGATCTCCAACGATTCTCATACGGTTCGAGTAAGCCTCTGATTGAGTTACCAGCAGATTTTCGGGGAAGTGCGGTTATGCGTCGGGTTATAGATATCGTGGGGAGGATGCCAGCATGACAACCGAAAAACTGGCGTTGAATTATGACCCAGCCGATCCCGACAAGATGCGATTACCGGCTGGCATAACATGTGGTAATTGCCACCATATCCATCGTTGTAAAGCAATTTTTGGACACACGGAGTCGAACACATATTGCGATTGGTCACCGTCGCGATTTACTGCTGGCATTGGCGTGAAGGGGGTGTGAGTCAGTGGAAAAATGTAATCGCTGTATAGTCGGCCTGATTGGGTCGCAGCCAGTTCTTTCCAGTGACTGGGCTAATGCGGTCGTAAATTTTGAAATCGTAATTGCTGACTGGAACGAGAAAACCAAACGCTTTGCCGTTCCGCATCCTGGATTCGCCCATAAGTTCAATTACTGCCCGCATTGCGGAAACAAGGTAGAGGACTAACCCATGACAACTAACAACCACCCGGCGCACGGTCCTGTATCACTTGATCGCTTGCACCAGATACGCGAAATACTCAGCAAAGCAGCAGCACAAAGCGACGGCGGTAATCTCGGCTACGCAATGGCTGATGCAGTGAAGGTGATTGATGGGGTTCTGGAGTCGATAGCCCGTGAGCAGGTACGCTGTGAACATGCAGCATGGTCAGATGAAACATTCGGCGATGTCGGTCCAGTTGGTCCGCTGAAGCACCTTTCCAAAGAAGCTATCGAGGCTGCTGCGGAACCAGACGAGATGAGCGAATGGGCTGACATGCAATTCCTGTTATGGGATGCGCAACGTCGTGCCGGTATCAGTGATAAGCAGATTACCCTGGCGATGGTAGAAAAGCTGGCGGTTAACAAAAACCGCCAGTGGCCAGAGCCGAAAGACGGTGAACCGCGACTGCATATCAAAGCGCAGTCAGAATCGGTGCTTCCTGGAATTGAATGCGATATCTGCGGACATGTATCTACTGACCCAGAGGGACGGCACTACTACTGCGAGGATAACAGTAATGATTGATAAATACCGTTTGGAGAATATGCGACGCGAAAGCGGCGAAAAGGGAGAACTCGGGACATGCCGTTTGAAGGTGACATGCATAATGCCCTAGTCGATGCGAAACATCAGGCTATGTATGTCTCAGCCATCTGGAAGCTGCTAATCATCACCCCAGATAACAGCGAGGCATAACATGACTGAGCAACCTGATGATCTCCTCACTCCGGGCGAGGTATGCCAGAAGCTGGGAATTACGCAAAAAACATTATGTAAATGGAATACAGAACACCGACACCGGTCTACATTGGCCCCGTGTAAAGTTCAGCGCTAAGATTGTTCGCTATGAGCGCCGTAGCATAGAAGCTTTTATCCAGAAATGCCGGAGCCAATATTGATCTAATGTGGGGCTATTGTTTTTTAACAAATGCCCCTCATTTAACTTTTTTGTGTGTTAAGTCCAATTCTGACCCCACACATAAAATCACCAATACCTGCGCCAACACTGTTCCCATCAGCAACATAATCACCTTTGAAAGCTAATTTCCCATCCATATAGAAGAATCTTATCTCCCCATATCCACTATCACAGTCGGCATCTTTAATACTAACTTTGTAGTACTCTACTTTTTTATTTTTTGTTTGATACATGAACAAGGCAGATGAATCACCTTTTACATTTCTAAATGTGCCTTTTTTTGCTGAAAAAATGCCATCATCAGCTGTAGTAACCTCAACCCAGTTACTTGTCGTTTCAGCAAAAGCAACACTTGCAACAAAAAGAGCAGAAAAGCCCAGTAATGCGATTTTCTTAGCCATAAACAATATTCCATTTATTTAGGATTTTTCTTGATTCTATCTGTGTTTTAAATAACGTTCAACTACACACCGCATGCCTTCTTAAATGGGCATGGAGAGCCATTCAACCCCGTAGCTTTAGCAACGCAACTTGCGCGAGAATGTTCCGCTTTTAAGTCGCAGCGAGACAAGACTCATGAGTAACATAAAGTTAACCCGCTACGTCGGTTTTTCACTCTCTATTGTATATGCTATTTTTTATGCAATAAGAGCGATTCGTAGGACTCTTCTGGGGAAGGTATGGATTCAACAATCGACGAAGAAAAACGCATAGAATTTGAAAAATTCATCATTGAAAGGTTTGGTGATGCAGTTAATCTCCGCAGAGCGAAAAATGGCGGTAATGGATATATATCATGGGAGGCGGCTGTCGCATGGATTGTCTGGAGGGAGCGCTCATCCCATCATGAAGCAACGCCTACCTCTGACGGGAACTGAATTAGTATGGTGCTGCCCGGAGCATCCTGTCATTCACTATGTACTCCCGCTTAGCCACGTCATTTTAGATTTGATTTTGGTCCACCATGAGCGAGAAGCGGACCTAGAGAGGCGTTGGTACCGCGAACATGGTCACAGCAAAGCCAGAGCTATTTGGTTGCTCCGAACAGAATATTTTAGTTAGGGCTCGAAACGAGACTGTCGTGAAAACCTTATGTCTCTTCTATCCTGCATCTTCTTCGACATTGTATTTTCGTTGCTCAATATCCCATGGAAGCGCAGGTTGTTTGCGAACTAGTTTTCTTTTGCCGTTTGAGAAAAAATAAGTTCTGAGTTCTAAAAAATGGCGGCGTTTTTTCGTTTGAGGCTCATAGGTGATAAGAAAAAAAATCAAAGGCCTGCTTGCTTCACTCCATATTCTACTTGCTTTTTCAATAACAATATTGATGTTTTCATGCTGACAATATGAGATGAATGTGGAGAAATAGCACTTGTCGTTTTTTTCAAGCAGTTTGTCTAACTCGTTAACGCTATCTCTGTCTGCCTGATTATACTCCCACTCAACATAGGTTAAAATTTGATTGTCTGGATATTGTAGGACCGCATCGGTACGCCCGCCTTGTTCAAAAAATGTTCTTGCGCCCATTAACTTTGCACACTCGCGCATGACCAGGCCAACATGAATGGTCCAGTTGGAACGGTTGATATATTCACCTTTGAACACAGGGAAATCTTGATACCACACACAATTAAACAGACAGATAAAATCGCGCTCTACTCGCTTCAACGCCTCCCCCCCATTTTTTCAATAGATGATTTTTAAACTGATAAGCAATATCTCATATCGGCTATTTGTTACTAGACTTTAGGATTTTAATATCTGTGTTCCGATTAATGTGCTTCAGGTTGTTAATTCGGATTGATTTCACCTCTTATCACTTATCCATAGCTGATTTATCTACCATGAAGTGAACAAAGCCCACTCACAGCACTAACCACTCCTTTGCTGATTGAAAAAGATGAATGCAAGTTGGATAACGCTTTGCCTCATGGTCATACAGGTGCTCATTGATGATGCGATACAGAGGGCGAATCTCTCGGGATTGTGCCGGCAGAAAGAAATTGCCGCTTAATATAACACTGCTAATTCAACCCGCTACGGCGGGTTTTCTTTTTTTACTACTGACAGAAAATTAACAATTTGTGCTCTTAAAACGTTGATCATTTCCGCGCATAGGTATACTGTATAAAAACACAGTACATGCAATGGGGGCCATTATGAAAGTTGAATTAACCATTGATCGCATGAAAGAACTTCCTAAAGGCGCAGTACCAGCACTGGAGAAAGAACTGCTTAAGCGCCTGAATGATCACTATGACAATTGCAGGCTCACAATCCGCCGTGCCGGGGCCGATGGGTTAAGTGTTTTTGGTGGTGACAAGGACGATAAAAAGAAAATTGAATCAATCCTCCAGGATACCTGGGAAAGCGCTGACGACTGGTTTTATTAGAATTGCGCTTAAGGCTGGCGCGCATTTTTCAGAATACCGCAATTTGCGTAACCCTCTGATGCTGCTGCCGACAATCTTTAATCGCGTCTGTTAGTCGCTCGAAGGGAGAACATAAATGTGAGTGATTCAGCTTTGCAAACGTCAGAAGACAACTGGTATGACATTGTAAGAAGGTCTGACGGCTGCGTGGTGTTTAGCTTTCCTTCATCGGGCAGGCATCTAATTTATCGCGTCAATGGCATGGTTTCTATGCGGCCTTTGCTGGATGATGAAGAGGTCTTTACTCCTAATGGTTTTATGCAGTTTATTAACCGTCTCGGCTACCGGGTAACCCAACCTTCTGATAATATGAAATCAACGGTCTGAACAACCGTAACCTACTGCGCCACGGAGAGAAACCATGGCGCACGAACTACAACTCATCAAGCAGTCATCAGGAATCCTGATCCCCGCGACGCCGGAGACCAGCGATATTCTGCAATCAAAAATCAAACTCGGCGCCGTGCTGGTAGCCGACTTCAAACAGGTCCGCAATCCGGCTTTCCACCGCCGCTTCTTCGCGCTTTTAAACCTCGGGTTCGAATACTGGGAGCCAACCGGCGGGGCGATCTCTTCCAACGAACGCAAGCTGGTGACCGGCTATGCCAGATTTCTGGCCTCCTACGGCGGGAACGAAGGGGCGCTGCTGGATGCCGCTGAGCAATATCTCGAGCGCATCGCTGATAAGCGCACGGGCAGCATCAGCGCCTGCAAGTCATTCGACGCCTACCGCGCCTGGGTAACCATCGAATCCGGCCACTACGACGCGATACAGCTGCCTGACGGCACCCTTCGCAAACACCCCCGCAGCATTGCCTTTGCCAACATGGACGAAACCGAGTTCCAGCAGCTGTACAAAGCCGCGCTCGATGTTCTGTGGCGCTGGGTATTGTCCCGGGCATTCAAGGACCAGCGTGAAGCGGAAAACGCCGCATCGCAGCTCATCAGCTTTGCGGGGTGATGGCGATGAAATATTCCTGGTTCCACCATCACGAATGCACAACCGATCAGGCCGACGAGCTGGTGGCCAGTTACCGTCGTCGTGGCGCCACGGTAGAACGTAGCCTGAATCGCGACAACATCACCTGGACTATCAGCGCAAAATTGCCTGAATGCGAGCATCCGGCGCGTACACCAAGAACCTTTCGACAAAAGGTCTGGGGGTGATTATGGCTAAGTTACCGCGCCGGAAGTGCGCCAACAAGGAATGCCGCCAGTGGTTCAATCCAGTACGCGACACGCAGACCGTCTGCGGTTATGAGTGCGCCAGCGCCGTCGGGAAAGAGCAGACCAGAAAAGCCCGGGAGGCTGCACAACGCAAAGAGTCTGCCAAGCAGCGCGCCACTGAGAAGAAAGAACGTGCAGCCTGGCGCCAGCGTAAAGCTGCAGTTAAGCCGCTGAAGCACTGGATTGACCTGACGCAGCGTGCCGTAAATGACATTTGCCGCGAGACGGAGTTGGCGGAGGGGCGGGGCTGTATTTCCTGCGGAACTAAAACGGCGTTCGCCTGGCATGCTGGCCATTATCGGACTACGGCAGCCGCTGGGCATCTGCGCTTCACTCGCTTCAACATCCATCTTCAGTGTGATGTCTGCAACGTCTACAAATCCGGGAATATCGAAGCATACCGAGCCGCGCTGGTGGAACGTTATGGCGAAGAGCTGGTACTAGCGCTCGAGAACAATAACGCTCCGCATCGTTGGACTATTGAAGAACTGAAGGAAATCAGACTGACCGCGCTGGCTGACCTGCGCGCGCTGAAAAAGCAGGAGGCAGCATGACATTCGAATCCTATTTTGCTGATCATCTTCGTCTGCGATGGACTCGGTTACGCATCTATCGTCACCCGGGTTCATTTGCTACGGACTACCGAATTTTACGCAATTACATCAGCCGCTATAAACCATCAGGAGCAGAAGCATGAATCTCGAAAACACAGTGAAATACCACTTCGCGAAGTCAACGATGATTAGCGACGCTCCACGTGCAACCGCCTCTGATTCACTGACTTGCACCGACATCATGGCGGCAATGGGCATGACTCAGGAACGCGCTGCCATGGGGTACAGTGCTTTCCTCGGCAAGATGGGCATAAGCAATAACGACCGGGAGCGGGCGATCGGACTGCTGGCTGAGTATGCGATGACCAAATGTGACAAGGTTGCCGCACTGCGTAAGCTCGGTGCCGCGGTTAAACCTCAGGTGATGCACCAGTTGGCCACCTTCGCTTTTGAGGACTATTCCCGCAGCGCTGCCAGCGTGAAGCAGTGCGATTGTTGTGACGGTCAGGGCTTCATTGAGGCTGATGTTTTCACGATGAAATCACACTACACCATGAAGCTTCCACAGTGGGCAAAAGACCTTAAGCAATCTCCGAGTGATTTCGAGGTTAAGCGCCAGGTGAAAGAAGTCGCTAAGGTTCTTTGTTCTACCTGCAAGGGGAAAAAAGTTGTCAGTTGCGCCTGCAAAGACTGCCACGGGCGCGGTAAAGCAGTGAATCAGGAGCTCACTGAAAAGCAGGGCGTGCCGGTTTTGGCCGACTGTAAGCGCTGCGGCGGACGTGGATATGAGCGTATCCCTTCAACTGAAGCATATGCGGCTGTTTGCCGTATTACCGATGCGATATCTGTTGCCACCTGGGAAAAGTCCGTTAAGCGGTTCTACGACCAGCTGATCATTAAATTCGACATTGAAGAAGCGTGGGCGGAGGAGCAACTCAAACAGATAACAAGATAGCGTTCAAGAAAATAGCGCATGAATTCATAGAGGGCTATTTACATTTCCGGAATCTGTGTTAATTTGGTTCTAACGATGGGTTAATGCCTTCGTTTAAAGCCCTGCGGTTAACTCTGCGGGGCTTTTTTTATACCTCTGCAATGAAAGCTTGCTGTGCTGGGCAACCAGAGTTATCTGTATGTCACACCCTTAAAAACAGGTAAAACACATGCAGAATCAACCATATATGACTGCTGAAGCAAAAGCGGTTTATAACGAATTAAGCGCGTCACCAGCGACAGCAGGGGAAATTGCGCAGAATACTCACCTTAGCCGTGAAAAATGCCAGCTCATACTTACGCAGCTGGTAATGGCAGGGTTATCAGATTACCAATTCGGTTGTTACAAGCGCCTCCAGTGATGGGGGCTTTTTTTTGTGGAATGGGCGGCTGGTGGGTGTTGTAGCACCCGGCCAGCCATTTGCTCATGTAGAAGGTCACAAGCGAACCAAGGCCCACCGCTTTAGCGCTAAAGCATGTTGAGCCTACCAGAGACCCGCTTACTGATCTATGAAAAATACTGTAAAAATATCCAGTGCTCAATTAGTGAACACCGATTGCCTTCAGTACCTTGCCCAACTTCCTGATGACTCTGTAGACCTCATTGTTACCGACCCACCGTATTTCAAGGTCAAGCCTAATGGCTGGGATAACCAGTGGAACGGCGATGCCGATTATCTTCGCTGGCTTGATATGTGCCTGGCGCAGTTCTGGCGGGTCCTTAAACCTGCCGGCAGCCTTTATCTTTTCTCCGGTCACCGCCTGGCGGCAGACATTGAGATCATGATGCGTGAGCGGTTCAATATTCTGAACCACATCATCTGGGCTAAACCGTCTGGCCGCTGGAATGGCTGTAACAAAGAGAGCCTGCGATCTTACTTTCCGGCGACAGAACGCATTCTCTTCGCCGAGCATTACCAGGGGCCATATAAGCCAAAAAGTGATGGGTTCACTGAGAAAAGCAACGAGGTCAAACAGCATGTAATGGCCCCGTTAATCTCCTACTTTAGGGATGCCAGAGCTGAACTGGGGGTAACGTCCAGGCAAATCGCTGACGCCACCGGAAAGAAAAATATGGTGTCTCACTGGTTCGGGGCCAGCCAGTGGCAACTACCAAACGAGCAGGATTACGAAAAGCTGCAGGAATTGTTCACGCAGATTGCTATTGAGAAACACCACGCTTCTGAACTTAAAACACCGCACCACCAGCTGGTGGCCACCTGGCATTCTTTGAACCGGAAATACCTTGATCTGCTGGAAGAGTACAAATCTCTCCGGCGGCATTTCTCTGTAACAGTATCCGTGCCCTATACCGACGTCTGGACCCATAAACCTGTCCAGTTTTATCCAGGCAAACACCCGTGCGAAAAGCCCGCTGATATGTTGCGGCAAATCATCAACGCCAGCAGCAGGCCAGGCGATGTGGTGGCCGACTTCTTTATGGGCTCGGGATCAACTGTTAAAGCAGCAATTGAACTGGGCCGCCAGGCAATCGGCGTGGAACTGGAAGAAGATAGATTTAACCAAACAATCAGAGAATTGCGGGGGCTGACAGAGGATGAATAAATTATTCGCCACCCTAGGGTGGCTTTTCATATCCCCTCTTAACAGAGAGGAACAACAGCAATAGAGGGGGCTAAATGTCCGCAGAACCCATATCTGCAACAGTCACTGCCGGCGTGGCGGCGGGTACAACTGGTATCACGTTTGCCACTTATTTTCCTGAAGCTACGCCTGCCGTGATGGTCTGCTCACTCGCTGGGGCGGCGTTATACATCCTCAGTTCCGAGGACCACAAAATCTGGAAGCAGATACTCTTTGCGCTTATCTCGTTTATTGGCGGGATTTACTGTGCGGCCACGGCATCTGAAATCATCGCGGCTCTCATCAATGCGGCATTGAGCCACCTTTCTCCACCAGTTGAAGTGAAAGTTTCTCCAGCCATTGGAGCGCTGGCTGCCTCTACTGTTTCCGTCACCGTTCTGCTTCGCGTTTTAAAACGATCGAAGACGGGAGACTTACCCGGTTTGAAGGGGGAAGAATGACGTGGCAAACACTGATCCTGAATATTAACGCTGTTGCGTGCATCCTGATAACCATACGCCTGATGTTCTTCAGGAAGCGGAGCTTACGTCGCCGCCGTCTGATGGAGTTTCTGGCCTATGGCCTGATCCTCGCTCCAGCGTTTACCGCTTTCCGCATCTGGCATGGTGATTACGTGCAGGTCGACTACGGAGAGTTGGTCGTCAACCTTGTTGTCTGCATAGCCGTATGGCGAGCACGTGGCAACATCGCAAGAATAGCAGGGGAAAGCACAACGTGAACCAATCACAATTTCAAAAGGCGGCTGGCATTAGCGCCGGGCTCGCTTCGCGCTGGTTTTCGCATATCGATGCTGCAGTGAAGGAATTCGGCATAACCGCGCCGCTCGATCAGGCCATGTTTATCGCGCAGATGGGCCATGAGTCCGGCGGTTTCACCCGGCTGGTGGAAAACCTGAACTATGCGGCAGAAAACCTGGTACCTACGTTCGGCAAGCATCGCATTACTGCACAGCAGGCCGCCGCACTCGGCAGAACGGCAACGCAACCGGCAAATCAGAAAGCGATAGCCAATCTGGTTTATGGCGGTGAGTGGGGCAAAAAGAACCTGGGCAACCAGAGTGTTGGTGATGGCTGGAAATATCGCGGCCGAGGCCTTAAGCAAATCACCGGGCTTAGCAACTATCGCAGCTGCGGCCAGGCTCTCAAACTGGATCTGGTTTCTTATCCCGAACTGCTGGAACGAGATGAATACGCTGCGCGCTCCGCCGCATGGTTCTACGTCTCGCATGGATGCCTGCTCCATTCAGGCGATGTGGAGCGCGTCACGCTGCTTATCAATGGCGGCCGTAACGGTCTGGATAAACGCCGTGCGCTATTTAACCTGGCAAAATCAGTGCTGTTGTGAGGTCACAATGGGGTTTGAAACTTTAATTGGTATTGCTGCAACTGTTATTGCCGTCATCGCTGGCGCTTTCGGCCTGGGCCATATTCGCGGCACAAGCAAAGCTGAAGCGAAAGCAGATCAGAAGCGCACCGAAGATAACGCAGCGGCAACGGTCGCAGCAGCAGAACGCCGGGTAGAGACAACGAAAGAGGCCAGCAATGTACAGCAGACTGTTAACCACATGCCTGATGACGATGTTGATCGCGAGCTGCGGGACAACTGGACCCGTAAAGGTTGAAGTAGTGGACACGGCTTGCGACTGGGTTAAACCCATCTACGGAACGGATCACGACTGGGATGTTCTGGACCGCCAGACGAAGAAAGACATCCTGGCACATAACAAAGCGTGGCAGGCGAACTGCATAGATTATGAGGGACATGAATTTAACGAATGAGTTTTTGTAGGTTATGACCTGCAGAAGGTAAATGTTCCGAAACTATAATGGATGACTAGCACCTCAATGTCTGGTTCTAGAACTGCACAAACGGAAATAAATTTGCTTTAACCAATCGATAAAATCAGTAGTCAACCATTGACAAACTCGTTTTTATGAAATTCTTTAGCAAAAAGTGCTATTGAGCTTCATGTTATCCACAGAGTTATACCTAAATTCTTGTTTTGATAAATACCTTAAAGGTAAGATTTGCCCCACACGAGAAACTCTTCGTACAAAATCAAATTGGGAAGGCGGATATCCCTTGGACTCACAAGAAGATTCTCAATCTTATACCGAGTGGGCTGGATATCATGGAACGAGTCTTCAATCTGCTGAACAGATAGTGGTGAGCAACTACAGGATCAGCGAGGCAGACAACGATTGGCTAGGAAATGGTGCCTATTTTTTCATCAGTGGGTTTACCGATCCTATTGAAAACGCAGTCAATTGGGCAAGGTTTCGTTCCTGGGACCGGCAAGCACGTAAACGCAAGTACAATCGCTATGCTGTGCTAAGATCATTGATACGTACTGAATCACATCTTGATTTGGATGACATTGATGATTTGATACGTTTTAACAAAATCAGGGAAAAGTTAGCTCAGAGAATGAAGCAAGAGGGATATGGCGATGCTTCAGCCCTACAAAACGACTGTTTTGTTGCTAATTTTGCTCTTCAAAATCTTAATCTTGACGCGTTAGTACGACGAGACGCCATCACTACGCAACGCGGTCAATTGAAAGCTCGCATACCAAATTGCAGAATCATGTGTCTGAAGGAACCGACACGATGTGCCATAAAGCATGATATTGTCACTAAGGGGTCAATATGAACAAAACAGCGTGGTTAGAAGCAGCATTAGACCTAATCGACACAATGCCACGTGACGAGTTTTTGTCTGCACTTCATAAGTGTGGGGTTATGGACAAATCCTCAGAGGAAGTCACGCACAAGCCTACCTATGATTTGATAGGAGCTGCTGCTGGTCAGATTGCTCGAGAAGAAAGTCACGTCTGGCAATGTGAATTTTTCAGAATGGACGATGAACTTCTAAGTTTTTTCCCAAAAATTTCAAACTCAGCGCCTCAAGGGGCGCTGTCTCTTTTCTCGGCGGCATAAGTCATGCACCTCAAGCTTAAAGATAACAAAGTTGATGAGCTGTTAATCACTAAAACTCAAGAAGAGACTGAGCTTGTCAATCGCATCAATTTTACCTACTCCAGCCATCCTGTAGCTGAGTGTGATACAGATTTTTTTGTGAAGTTTGATTTCACTTTAACTTCCGATAGAGGGTTTAAATTTAAGTTATTACATGACTTTATCTTTGAATGCGATGAACCTCTTGACGAGTCTTTTTGGAAAGGTTCTTTCCATAAAATCAATGCCCCTGCTATTGCATATCCCTATCTGCGAGCCTTCGTCAGTACTGTACTTCTGAACGCCGGGCTTGAATCTGTTACCTTACCATCGATTAACTTCGTTGAGATGGCAAAGAAAATGGATAGTGAAAGCGAAGATTAAGTTTTCCTATTTATCTGAAAATAATATTAAAGATTTTATAGACCGCCTCCGGGCGGTTTTTTATTGGAGCAAATATGGCAAAACCGGACTGGGGCGAGCTTCAGCAACGGTTCCTGTCCGAACATGCCGCAACCGGCGTATCACCAAAAGAATGGTGTGAAGCGCAGGGACTGAACTACGCTACCGCCCGTCGATATATCAAAAAACCTTCTGCACAAACTGCGCAAAAACCTGCGCAGAAAAAAATGCGCACTGCGCAGAAAGATAAAAGCGCAAATGAGCTGGTGGATGATGATGGACTTACCGCTCAGCAGCGCATATTTGTCGCGGAGTACCTGAAGGACAACAACGCCACCGCTGCCGCTGCACGTGCTGGTTATAGTGACCCAAACTACGGTCGTCAGCTCATAACGAATCCTAACGTTGCCAAGGCCATTGCGCAGCAGCAGAAAGCCTCCATTGCGCGCACGCTTGGCTGTGCTGATGAAGTCCTGGCGCAGATGTGGCAGCTCGCCACTTTCGATGCAAACCAACTATCCCAATATCGACGCGGGGCGTGCCGTTACTGCTGGGGCTTCGGTCATCACTACCAGTGGCGCGATGCAGTTGAGTTCGAAGAGAAGAGGCTTGAGGCTGTTGAACGTGACAGACGTGAACCCGAAGATTCCGGTGGTTACGGCTATGACCACAACCGAGAACCAAACCCAGAATGCCCGCGCTGCAATGGCGATGGCATTGGCCAGCCTTACTTCGCTGACACAAGGAAACTTTCCCCTGATGCTGCGCTGGCTTACTCCGGCGTCAAGCTGGGTAAGAGTGGTGTGGAGATTACGGCCATAAGCCGCGAGCGCATGTACGAAGCGGTAATGAAGCGCCTGGGCCTGGCCGATAGCGAGTTCGCGCAGCGCCTGCAACAAATCGAAATCGACCGCCGGCAGCTGGAGATTGAGAAACTCCGCAAAGAGCTGGCCGGTGATGGTGATGATGACGAACCAACACCAGTACAGATCAATATCAACGTAGTGGATGCGAGGGAAGAAGATGGGGATCAGCCCGACACTTAACATCCCACAGGCTCGCTTCCTCGCGATGGAGCACAAGTTTAAAGCCTACGTTGCCGGTTTCGGTTCCGGTAAAACGTGGGTGGGTTGTGGCGGTATCTGCAAAGGGATGTGGGAGCACCCTAAAATCAACCAGGGCTATTTCGCGCCGACGTACCCGCAGATTCGTGACATCTTCTACCCGACGATCGAAGAGGTGGCCTTTGACTGGGGGCTGAACGTCAAAATCAATGAGGGGAACAAAGAGGTTCACTTCTACGAGGGGCGACGGTTCCGCGGGACGACAATTTGCCGTTCGATGGAGAAGCCCGGTTCGATAGTTGGTTTCAAAATCGGTAACGCGATGGTGGATGAGCTGGATGTAATGGCGGCTGCCAAAGCGCAACAGGCCTGGCGAAAAATTATCGCCCGTATGCGTTACAACGTTGATGGGTTACGTAACGGTATTGACGTCACGACAACGCCGGAGGGGTTCAAATTCGTTTACCAGCAATTCGTGAAGGCAGTACGTGAAAAGCCAGAGCTCTCAGCCCTGTACGGTCTGATACAGGCCAGCACGTTCGACAACGCGAAGAACTTGCCCGCGGATTACATCCCTTCGCTGATGAATTCCTACCCGCCGGAGTTGATTAAGGCGTATCTGAGGGGGCGCTTCACCAACCTGACCAGCGGCACCATCTATCACCAGTTCGATCGACGTCTGAATAACTGCACTGATGAAGAACAGGCAGGCGAACCGCTCTATATCGGCATGGATTTTAACGTTGGCAAAATGGCGGCCATCGTCCACGTGCTTCGCAATGGCGAGCCGCGCGCGGTACGCGAATTAATAAAAGTTTATGACACTCCGGCCATGATAAAGCGTATCCAGGAAGAGTTCTGGCGCTACGAGGGCGGGCGCTATGTTGCCTCCAGGCAGATTTACATCTATCCGGATGCTTCCGGCGATTCACGCAAGTCCAATAACGCCAGCGCCACCGATATTGCGCAGCTCAAGCAGGCCGGATTCAGCGTGGTGGTGAACGCCGCCAACCCGCCGGTAAAGGATCGCATTAACTCCATGAATGCCATGTTCTGCAACGGCAACGGTGAGCGCCGCTACAAAGTTAACGTTGCTCGCTGCCCGGTCTATACAGACAGCCTTGAACAGCAGGTATGGGCGGCAAACGGCGAGCCGGATAAATCAGCCGATAACGATCACCCAAACGACGCTGGTGGCTATTTCATCGTGAAGCAATTCCCGATCATCAAGCCCACCGGAAAAGTCACTCAACTACGGATGTAACTCCATGCCTGACATCTCAACACCCAATCTGGACTATGGGAACATGGTCGAGGCGTGGGATATCAACGATGCCCTGATGGGCGGCACGCTCTATATGCGACAGCTGGGCGAACAATATCTACCGCGCTGGCCGAAAGAAGACAGGGAGGACTACAAAAAACGTTTGGCCGTGGCCACGCTTCTGCCAGCCTACGAAGAGACCATTAAGCAAAACATCGGCCGTGTATTCGCCGAGCCTATTAAGCTTGCCGAGAATGTGCCGGATCAGCTGCGAGAGTATGCGAAAAACTTCGACCTTGAGGGGACGCGCTTGGACGTATGGGCGCAGGCATTCTTCGGTCTGGCGATGCAGTATGGACTCTCCCACGCATTGGTTGATTATCCCAGGGTGGACACCGAAAAGGTGAAAACCAAAGCGGAAGAGAAAGCTACCGGCGCGCGCCCCTATGTCACCATGCTCAATCCACGCCAGGTAATTGGCTGGAAGTCGAAAATGGTGGACGGCAAAGTGGTGTTGACTGCGCTGCGTATCAAAGAAGTTGTGGTCGAAGACGGCGACGACTTCGGCCAGACCAAGATCGAACAGATCCGATACCTGACACCCGGAAAGGTGGAAATTTACCGCAAGGCTAAAGATGCTGACGGTGCCGCGAACTGGGCGCTATTTGATGGGTGGCAGACATCCCGCCAGGATATCACTCTGGTCACGCTTTACACCAAGCGCACCGGGTTTATGTGTGGTTCACCGCCGCTTCTCAACATGGCTCTGCTGAATATCAAGCACTGGCAGAGCCAAAGTGAGCAGGACAACATCCTGCACGTCGCCCGGGTGCCGTTGCTCACGGTGTTCGGGCTGGAAGAGGGGCAAGAACTTGTGATTGGCTCATCCTCTGCCACGTCATTCTCCGATCGGCAAAGACAGGGGCTGGAATACGTCGAGCACACAGGTTCCTCCATCGGTGCCGGCAAAGAGTCGCTGGCAGAGTTGGTGGAGCAGATGCGCCAGGCTGGCGCGAAACTGCTACGTACGGAAAACACCTCGACCAAATCTGTTGACCAGACCTCAGAAGAGAAAATGCAGGAGCAGTCACCGCTCTACACCATGGCAACCAGCCTGGAAGATGCGATCGACAACATCCTGCAAATCATGGCCGAGTACATCGGGGAATCTGAGGGGGGTAACGTCGATGTCCGCACCGAGCTGGATGTTGAGTCGAAAGAGTTCAACCCGCCAGCGGCGCTGGCCATTCAGTCGTTGCGCCAGGGCGGTGATCTGCGTCGTATCGATGCTATTAAAGCGCTGCAGAAGCTTAACCTGATTGATGCAGACGCAGACCCAGAAAAGGTCCTGGACGAGTTATTGGCTGAATCCTCCTCGCTGGATACCAGAACGATAGGCGAGGTGTGATATGGCACGCACCGTCAATGACCGCCTGCAGGACGAGACCATAGCGCATGGCCTTTATGTGACGCGCTACGGCACCGGCGTCGCCCGGCGCATGGTCGCGTTGCTGAATAGGATGGATGCTGACCTGGCCGCAAAACTGCTGGTGCTGCTGGACGGAAAGCGCGCTGATACCTATAGCGCCCGTCGTCTGGCATCGCTGCTGGCTGGCGTGCGCGACCTGAATCAGCAGGCCTATGAACCGGTTAATGCTGCGCTGACGCGCGAACTGACGCGCTACGTTGAATATGAGACCGGGTATCAGCTGGACCTGTTCAGCAGCATCATCCCTAAACAGATCCTCAAGCATGTGCCGCTCCAGAGCATTGCGGCAGAACAGGTTTACGCCTCAGCAGTGGCGCAGCCCTTTCAGGGGCGGTTGCTGAAAGAGTGGAGTCAGAAGCTTGAATTGGATCGGCTGGACAAAATCACCAACGCTGTACGCTCCGGTTTCCTCCAGGGCGAAACGGTAGAGCAGATTGTCCGGCGCGTAGCGGGTACGCCGCAGAGAAATCGCGAGGACGGGGTGATCAACACATCCCGTCGCGACCTGGCGGTGGTGACCCGCACCGCGGTGAATCACATGGCCGCCACGGCGCGTCAGGAATTCGCCCAGGCAAATAGCGATATCGTGAAGGCCAAACAGTGGTCCTCAACCCTGGATACGCATACCAGCCAGTGGTGCATCATCCGCGACCGCAAACTCTATACGCTCGATGGCAAGCCGCTGGGGCATGAAATTCCCTACCTACGCGGGCCGGGAAAAATCCATTTTCTATGCAGGTCCTGCGAAATCCTGCTCACGAAGTCGTGGGAAGAATTGCAGATAGCGTCAGGCGAGCTGAGTAGCGCCACACGCGCCTCAATGGACGGCCAAGTACCAGCGCATACCAGCTACGCCGATTGGCTCACCCGGCAGCCATACGCGCGGCAGGAGCAGGTGCTGGGCGTTACCCGCGCCATGATGCTTCGGGACGGCAAAATCACCGTGCCGGAGATGTTCAACGATGCCGGGGAGTTCCTGACCCTGGACGAACTGCGCCGCGTGGATGCATCGGCTTTTGAATAACTGAATAAGGTAATAAAACAATGACTCAACATATTGGCGTGAAGCTCATCAATGCTTACCCGATGACCCGTCTGGCATATAACGACTTTCGTGGTTGGGAGTTACCAAGTGACGAAAACGGAAGTGATGAAGGTTATCTCGTCGAGTATCTGGATGGCGGAAAGCCAAATACCGATCGCTTCAACGGGTATGTGAGCTGGAGTCCGAAAGATGTGTTCGACAAAGCCTACCGACCAGTGGCGGGGCTTAGCTTCGGACTGGCTGTCGAAGCCCTGAAATCAGGCAAGCGTGTCACCCGCGCAGGCTGGAACGGCAAGGGCCTGTGGCTTGAGCTGGTCCAGCAGTCGCCATCTGTGGACCTGCCGTACATTCGTTTAATTTATCCGGTGCCGGGCAATGGTGCTATGCCATACCCAAATGGCGCTCGCGTGCCTTGGGCACCAAGCCAAACCGACGTCTTGGCTGATGACTGGCAAATTCTCTAAACCAGTTGCTTGGGGGGTGGTCTATGCGAGATGACGATTTTCACCATGTGGGCGATGGCCGCGGTAAGCGCCGAGTGTTCGTTAACGGCAACGAGGTCAAACGCTGCATATGGGCGGATGTTAAGCGAGGAATCGCATGCTTCTATCCATATCCACTCCGGGTCCACAAGCGCAAGCGGGATGAGGTCTATTCCCGCAAACTGCGCGGCGTAGTAACCGTCGAATTTATCTAACAGGCTTCCTCCGGGTGGCCTTTTTTATGCCTGCCGCTGAGCGGATGCGACGCGGTGACCGGGTCGGATGACCTATTACCAATGGCCGGAAGGCTGGAGCAAAACAATGAAACTCAAACTCGATGCTAACGGCAATGTGGTCGTTGAAAACGGTATGCCGGTATTCATTCATGACGACGGCAAAGAGATCCCGTTCGATGCGGTCGCAGCGATGAACAAAATCACCTCTCTGAACGGCGAAGCCAAAACTCACCGTGAGGCGAAGGAGCAGGCGGAAGCAAGTCTCGCGAAATTCGCTGGCATCAGCGACCCGACCAAGGCCCTCGAAGCCCTGGAAATGATGACCAAAATCGACCAGAAGAAACTGATCGACGCTGGTGCCGTTGACCAGGTGAAGGCCGAAATCACCAAGGTGTTCCAGCAGCAGCTGGATGAAGCGAACGGCAAAACGAAGCAGCTGGAAACCCAGCTCTACGACGAGATGATCGGCGGCCGCTTCGGTGGTTCGAAATTCATCTCCGAGAAGATGGCGATCCCGGCTGAGTTCGTGCGCTCCCACTTCGGGCAGAACTTCAAAATCGAAGATGGCAAGGTCGTGGCTTACGACGGGCAGGGCAATAAGGTGTTCTCCCGTACCAAACCCGGTGAACTGGCTGGCTTCGATGAAGCGCTGGAATCTCTGGTCGAGTTGCATCCGCAGAAAGACTACATCCTCAAAGCGTCCGGCAACAGCGGCGGTGGCTCTCACCAGTCGCAGCATCAGGCCGGGCAAAAAACCATGAAACGCGGTGCGTTCGACGCTCTGGATGGCGCAGGCAAGCAGGCTGCACTGAGCGATGGCGTCAGCATCGTCGATTAATCGAAAGGATATTTAGAATATGAGCAATACGCTTACTGGGTTGATTCCTACTCTGTACACCGCACTGAACCGCGTATCCCGCGAGCAGGTGGGCTTCATCCCTGCCGTTGCGCGCAACGCGAAAGCTGACGCTGCGGCTAAAGACCAGACCGTCACCGCGCCGGTGGCACCAAAAACCACCACCGTCGATATCACCCCCGCAGCGACCGCACCGAACGATGGCGATCAGAACATCGGTACCGTGGATGTCAAAATCACCAAATCCAAAATGGCCCCGGTCAAATGGAACGGTGAAGAACAGCTGGCTATCGGGCCGTCAGGTAATTACGACGTCATCCTGGCTGACCAGTTCTCTCAGGCCTTCCGCGCGCTGAGCAATGAGATGGATGCTGATCTGGCGGCGCTGTACTACAAATCCTCTCGCGCTGTCGGTGCGCCGAAAGATACGCCATTCAGCATCAAAGACGATCTGTCTGATGCAGCGCTGGCTCGCCAGATTCTGGTTGATAACGGTGCGCCAACTACCGACCTGCGTATGGTGCTGGGCGGTGAAGCGATGGCCTCCATTCGTGGTAAGCAGTCCGTGCTGTTCAAAGCGAATGAAGCCGGTACCGACCAGCTATTGCGCGAAGGCATCATCGGTCGCGTGATGGGCTTCAACCTGCATGAATCCGCCAACATCAAGCGTACCGCGAAAAGCACCGCCGCAGGCTACAAGGTCAACGGTGCGAAGAAAGAAGGCGACATCATCGTTGCTATCTCTGCAGGTACTGGTGGGATTGCAGTCGGCACCGCAGTGAAATTCGATGGTGATGACAATCAGTATCTGGTCGTTGCCGCCACTTCTTCCAGCATCACCATTGGTGCGCCGGGTCTGCGTCAGGATCTGGCAGACCAGGCAGCCGTCACTGTGCTGAGCGAGTTTGCGCCAAACATGGCGTTCGACCGCAACGCATTCCTGCTGGCGTGCCGCACCCCGGCAATGCCAAAAGGCGGCGATACCGCCGACGATGTGATGAACGTGACCGACCCAGCATCCGGCATCACCTTCCAGATCGCGCTGTACCGCCAGTACCGCCAGGTACGTTACGAGGTTGGTGTGGCATGGGGTGTGGCATCCGTTCAGCCTGAACATTCCGCCATCATCATGGGTTAACCATAGGGGCTTCGGCCCCTTTGTTTTCAGGAGGCCCAATGGCCGGATTAACCAAAGAACAGCGCGCACAGCGTGAGGCTGAAAAGCTTGCCGCGCAGAGTGGTGATGTAAAAACTCCTGCCCCGCAGGAACCGCAGGGTATTGAGCTGGTGGTAATGGTGCGTGACGAGCCAGAGTTCCCCGGCGGTCCGCTGAGCGCTGAGGTTCACCCTGACGAAGTCGATAACTGGCTGGCGCTGGACTGGCGACTGGAGGAGTAACTGTGAGCGATAAAGATATTGAGCAGGAAATTCAGGCCAAAGGCTTGAACGCGCCGCGCGTTACGCTGGGCGAGTTGAAGGCGAATATTAAGCATGCCGAGATCGTGAAGCACGTATCCGTCACCGGGCAGGTGCTTCGCTGGGCGGTCATCACCACTCAAAACGGATTCGCAGTAACAGGGAATCCGTCGTGCTCAGTTTCCTCCGCTAACGACAACGCTGAAATTGGCGAGAAAATTGCTATTGAGAACGCCGAAAGCGAGTTGTGGGCGTTGATGGGATATGCGTTAAAGCAGAAGCTTTTCGAAGCCTGAGAGGAGCTCTGAGATGATTAATGCCGATCCCCATTCGTCTGACTTCAACAGCTATGCCAGCGTTGGTGATCTGCGCGCGTTCGCTGCGGGGCGCGGATACACCATCCCTGCTGAAGATGGCGAATGCAGCCAGATGCTGATGCAGGCGATGGACTTTCTGGAAGGAAAAACATGGCGTGGCCAGCGTTCCAGCGCATCACAGCCGCTGTCGTGGCCGCGCTCGGGCTTACGCTTCGATGGCGTTGACCTTCCGGACGATGCTATTCCACAGCGCGTGGTTGATGCTCAATGTCGCCTGGCTATCGAATCGCAGGAGATTGACCTCACGCCTTCGGTTGCTGGTGGCGGGGCGGTGACGATGGAGCGCGTAGAGGGCGCGGTGACCGTGCAGTACGAGCCGGGAACCAATAAGGCCTCGCCGTCATTCCCCTGGTTCTATTCCTCGCTGCGTGGGCTAGTGGTGGGCGGCAATCAGATCCGCATCGAAAGGGGGTGACATGCCAATCGACTACCGCCGCATGCGCGCGACCGCGACCCGACTGCTGACCGAGAACGGGAAGGCATATCAGCTTACCCGCGGCGGCGGCACCATCCGTGACCAGTTCGGCAAAGAGGTCACCACCCCGGCCATTACCGCGACCGTAACCGGTGTTATCACCGAATACTCCTCCCGCGAAATCGACGGTTCCCTGATCGCCACCGGCGACAAGAAGCTGGCGGCCACTTTCGAGACGGAAGTGCGCATCGATGACCGCATCGAAATCGACAGCAAAAAGTGGCGCGTGGTACAGCCGAATCCGGTTAAGCCTGCCGATGTGCTGATCTCCTACAACATCCAGCTGAGGGCGTAACTATGGTGGGGTCTGTTAATCAGCCGTTCCTGGCTGCCATTCAGCTGTTCGTGGATGGCTCGAAGCAGGAGATGGACGAGGTGGTGCGCCGGACGGGTATTAAAATCCTCGCTCAACTGGTTGAGATGTCCCCGGTGGGCCAACCGGATATCTGGCAGGTCAACCAGACCGCGACGGCGTACAACACTGCGGTGCGGGAGCATAACGCGACCCTGCGTGATGACCCGGCTAATCTGACCAAATCAGGACGACTTAAGCGCGGCCTGCGCGTCAACGACTCGATGGACATCAAAAAGCCTGAGGGCTATGTCGGCGGGCGGTTTAAAAACAACTGGTATGTGGGCTTTGACAGCCAGCCAAGCCAATCCAACGACACCCCCGACGCTTCCGGCCAGGGTTCCAACTCCCGCGGTCTGGCAGTGCTCGAGGTGTTCCGGGTAGGGCAGGTCAGCTCGATTTTCTTCACCAATAATCTGCCATATGCGGCAGCACTGGAGAACGGGCATTCCGGCCAGGCACCCGGCGGCATGGTGGGCATCACTGCGCTGGATGCCGCGCAGTTGTTCCGTGAGGCAATGAGCGAGGTGCGCAATGGCCAGTGACCAGTCAATGCGAATTGCTGAACTACTGGAGAGCCGCATTGCGGTTATCTGCTTATCGCTTGGGCTGCCCGTAGCCTGGCCGAACATACCGTTTACTCCCCCGGATAGCTCACCATACGGGCGTGTTTATGTTCTGCCGGCACAGACGGTGGGGCAAGACCTGGAAGGTCAATTGCGAACCTATCAGGGCATCCTGCAGCTCAACATCATTGCGCCAGCAGGCAGCGGCGTGACGCAGGCCAGAGGGCTGGCTAAATCTGTCGCTGATGCGTTTCCTGAAGGGCTTGCGCTGGTGGATGGTGACCTGACTGTTTATATCAATGGGCCGCCGCAGGTGAGACAACCCATCCAGGACCGGCCAACCTCGGCGTCCAACGGGTCCAGTGGCTCCATAACCTACACCATTCCCGTCAGCATGCAGTACCGCGCTGACTACTGACCCGCCAGATGGCGGGTTTTTTATTACCTAAATTCAGGAGAGTGCTATGGCATTCGCAATCCCTAACGGCTCGCGTGTTAACGTGGCCAAGGCCTATCAGGCTCCCATCACCTTTACCGCTGCCTCTAACGCTACTGAATGCGAACTGACTGTTGCATCTGCCGCTGGCATCCTGGCGGGCGACGTAGTGCAGGTGAGCTCCGGCTGGCTAAAACTCGATAATATGGTGCTGCGCGTTAAATCCGTAGCCGGTACCAAAATCGTGCTGGATTCGTTCGATACCTCTGACACCACCAAATTCCCGGCAGGCACTGGCGCGGGCACGCTGCGTAAAATCGACACGTGGATCACGATGCCGCAGGTGATGACCCTCTCCACAGAGGGTGGTGACCAGCAGACCATCAGCGTGCAGTTCCTTGAAGACGATAAGGCCCGTACCATCCCGACCTTCAAAAACGCCGTGGTGCAGGTCTACACCTTCGCGCACGATCCGCTGCTGGCAATTTACAAGCGTCTGAGTGAACTTGACGAATCCAGCGACACCACTGCTGTGTGGTTCCATAACCCGCGCGGCAAAGCGGACCGTTATTACTCTGCCAAAGTGTCTTTCCAGAAGGTGCCTAAGACCGAAATCAACGCCGTGGAAAGCAACGAAGCGCGCATGAACTTCGAATCGGATATGCAGATTTACCCGATCGCCGATTCATCCGTTACGCCGCTGGCGTTCCTGACTGATCTGCCATCAACCAAAGCAGTTAGTGTTGGAGATGCGCTCGATTTAGCCGTCGTTATGCAAGGCGGCTCAGCCCCTTACACCTACGTGTGGAAGAAAGGAAGCTCCGCAATTCCGGGCAAAACCGCCTCGACGTTCAACATTCCATCTGTGGCATCCGGTGATGCTGGCTCTTACACCTGCGAAGTCACTGACGCGGCGGGCAAAACTATCACCTCTGCTGCTTGCACCGTCACGGTCAGCTAACCACTCGAGCCCGGTACGCCGGGCTTTCTTCGCTACTGAAACCAAAGTCTTTCTTAGGAATCGAAATGACCAAATTTTCCCTGATCCCCAACCCAACTTTTTCTGTGACCGCGAGCATTCCGCGCGCTGGCGCCGAAGACGGCAAGCTGACGTTCACTTTCCGCCATAAGACGCTGGGAGAGCTGCGCTCCATGGACGAGAAGCTGCAAAAGGCCGCCGAAGGTAAAAAGGATGCTATCGAGCCACAGGCCGACTACCTCATGGAAATTGTCGAGGGGTGGGCGCTTCCCGATGAGTTCAACCGCGAAAACGTTATTGTCCTTCTGCGGAACTATCCACGCGCGTTCGACAGCATCGGTCTGGCATACACCAAAGAGCTGATGGGTATCCGCGAAAAAAACTGAGGCAGGTCGCCGCAGCATTGTATACGCCGGGACCGACGCTCGCGGAGCTGAGCGCTTTTGGTTTGACGCCTGAGGACGTGGAGGAAGAGGTGGGGATCCTGCCCTCGGTGTGGAGGTCCTTCACCATCTTCTCTTCCCTGGCGACCCAGTGGCGAGTCGGCGCGAGCGGGGCGACCGGCCTTGATTACAACGTTCTCCCCTGGATGTTCGAGTTACACGGGGTTGAGGATGCGGCGGCCTGCATGGCTGACCTTCAAATTATGGAAAGCGAGGCTCTCAAGGTAATGCATAAGGAGACGAAATAATGACAGACCAGATCGCCTCGATTACTTTGCGGGCCGATGTTTCTGACCTGAAAACAGCCAGCAACGAACTGGATAAACTCGGCCAGGCGGCGGCCGGTGCTGTAGATAAAGCAGATGATCTGAATAGCGTGTTTCGCGCTGGCGCTGAATCTGCGAAGCAAGGCAGCGAAGGACTCAAGGAGCAGCAGAACGCGCTCAAAGGGCTGCTGGAGAATATCGACCCGGTTACCAAGGCCTTAAACCGCCTGGATGAGCAGCAAGAATCGCTGCGGAAATTCCAGGCCAAAGGTTTCCTGGATACCGATACCTTTCAGGCATACAACAAAATCCTGGATGACACCCGCCTCAAGCTGACCGACACCGGAGAAGCCGCGGCGCGTGCTCAGGCCGAATTAGCCGCTACCCAGGCGGCAGAGAAGCAGTCCGCAGCGTTAAAGAACCTTCTTGGATCCATCGACCAGACTATCCGCGCGTTCAATTCGTTGGATGAACAGCACGCACAGCTGGTGGAACATTTCGAAGCTGGGCGCATTAACGGTGCTCAGTTCGAGCACTTCAACACAATCCTTAACCAGACGCGTGAGCGCCTCTCTGGTGTCGCTGACGTACTACCAGAGGCGCTATCCCGGCAGGAAGCTGCTGCCCGGCGCGCTGGAATCTCCGTTGGTCAGTACAGCGCAGCAATGCGCACGCTTCCGGCGCAATTCACCGATATCGCCACGCAGCTGGCTGGCGGTCAGTCGCCGTTCCTGATTCTGCTGCAACAGGGCGGGCAGATTAAAGACCAGTTCGGCTCGGTTCAGGGGGCGCTGTCCGGCGTCGGCGAATACATCCGCAGCATGGCTGGGATGATTAACCCTACCACAATCGCACTTGGTGGGCTGATTGGCACGATCGGCCTGCTGGCTGCCGCAGCGTATAACTCCTCGGAGCAATTTGAGCAGGTGGCACGCTCTGTCATCATGATGGGTGGGGCTGGCTTCTCCTCAATGCAGCAGCTCAACCAGGCCGCTGAGGAAGTGGCTGGCAAGACGAATACATCGATTAGCTCCACCGTCGATACGCTGGTTACGTTGAACGATACTGGCAAATATACCGCAAGCCAGATGAAGCAGGTCGCAACGACCATCACCCTCATGGGTAAGGCCGGAAATGATACCAAAGCGGCAATAAGCGACTTCGGAAAGATTGTCAGCGATCCGGTTAAAGGGCTTGCCAGCCTCAATGAACAATATGGTTTCGTTGATGAAGCCATGATCAAGCACATTATCCAGCTACGTAAGCAGAAGGGTGAGCAGGCGGCTGTTACCGAAGCTATTGAGCTGTTTGCAGGCGTCATGGCAAAGCGCGCAGAGGAGACCAACAAAGCGACCGATAATATCGGTCAAACGTGGGAAAACCTTAAAAAGAGCGCTTCTGACACCTTTGGCGATATAGGTATTACCGTGCGCGCATGGGGAAACCAGATCATTGATATTTTCGAACTGGTTAAATCCTCGATCAAAGACTTGTTCCTCAATATCACCTCTCTGGACGCCAAGTTCACCAGCACCATCGCTGGCTGGGCAGACAAAATCCCGGGTGGCGGTGCGCTGGCTAATTTCCTCGGCATGGACGTTGAGGCAATGAAAAAGGCTGGAGCGGAGGCGGACAAAGAGATTGAGGCGAACAAAAAACGCTATAACGAGCTTTGGAAGCGCGTCACTGCGCCTAACGCACAGGCAAACTATGAGGCTGAAGCGCGAGGGTCTAACGTAAAAGGTGATGGAGGAACAAGTCGAGAATCAAGAGACGCAGTCTCGAAGCTTGCACAAGACTCAGCCAAAAAGACCAAAGAGGCAAAAGCCACGCTGGATGCTGGCGATCGCACTCTTGAGAACTACCGCGCCCAGGCCAGAACGTTAACTGAAACACTCGAAACGTTGCGCAAGACTGGGGAGACTCAGGTCAGATATACCGAGTTCAGCAAACAGCAATCCCATTTTGCCGAGCTGGACGAGGCTGCTAAGACCCGCGCGCTGACCGCACAGGAGAAATCTCTTCTATCGAACCGAGAGGCCATCCTCAACGCCGCCAAAGTTGTGGATCAGAAAAATAAGGAAGTCGAGGCCCAGCAGAAGATTAACGGCCTGGCGCAGCAGGCAAATAAGTATGTTACGCAGATGACTGAAAAGTCTGAGGCATTGCGTAGCGGGGCTGGGTTAAGTAGTCGCATGGCCCAGCGAATGACCGAAGAGGCGCAGCTTCGGCAGGGCTGGCTAAATGGCGGTGGTAATCTAGAGGATGCTGGCTACGAGAAAGAGCTGGCAGCTCTTCGTAACTACTACGCCGAAGAGGATAAGCTACGGGGTGACTGGAAAGCAGGGGCAGTTAGTGGCTGGAATGAATATCTTGAGGCCGCCACGAATACCTATGACGCCGTGAAGAACGTCGCCAGCTCCACGCTGACCGGCTTGAGCGACATGCTGACTGAGCTGATGATCACTGGCAAAGCATCAGTTAAAGAATTCGGTAAATCCATGCTCAAGATGATCCTGGATGTTACGAACCGCCTCATGGTTGCCTACGCAGTGCAGGCCGCAATGGGATGGGTAAACGGAGGGGCAGGAGGTGGCAACACACCCGGTGGAGCATACGCGAACGCTGCTGCAGGCGTAACGTTCAACGCTAAAGGCGGAGTCTATGAATCGCCGGGCCTAAGCAAGTATGTGAATGGCGTCTACGATTCTCCTCAGTACTTCACGTTCCAGGGGGCATCTAAGTTTGCGAAAGGGGGGGTCTTTGGAGAGGCAGGGCCGGAAGCTATTATGCCGTTAGCTAAAGATTCAGCAGGGCGGTTGGGTGTACGCGCCCAAGGAGGTGGAAGTATTGCTCCTGTAATTAATACCGTCATTAATGTTGAGGCTAATGGTAATGTATCAACCAGCACATCGTCGGATGGTGATGCAATGGCGCGTGCTTTAGCCAAGCAGATCAATGATCAGGCAAAAATGATAGTGCTCAATGAGCTTAAGCCTTCTGGCGCTATCTACAACTACATTAACAAGCGATAATTGAGAGGTTTTAATGGACTTAAAAGTTGACGGCATCAATGTTTATGATGATGAGGAAGGAAAGATTGTTTCAGTAACCGTGCATGTAATGAGGGATGAATATCGAAGTCATGCAACGACATACGTTGAGCTCCCGTATTCTGATGCGCTGACAATCCATGAAATTCACATGCAGGCGCTCAATGCCGCCAAAGAGAAACTTAAGCTGATCGCAAGCAGCATCTGATCGTTACATTCTGACATCCCCTGGTTAATATGTAAAAAACCATATTGTTCAGGGGATGATAATGAAATTACTCTTCATTAGCGTTGTTGCGTTGTGTTTGGCCGGTTGTGCTACTGAAGCCGTTTTACCAAGCCAGGCGAAACAAGCACCCAAAGAACGATTGCTCAAGTTCCAGTCGCCAGGTGTAGGGGAACAGGCGAAGCTAATTGTGGTGCGCGATAAAGGATTTCTTGGAAGCGGTTGTTTCGTCGGCGTGTACCTAAACCAAGAGAAGGCAGCTATTTTGGATCCAGGTGAGAAGGCCGAATTTTACCTCAAACCGGGAGAATGGAATGTTGCTTTAATGGGGGAAGGAAAGATGTGCATCGCTGACAAGATACCTGCTGGAAGAGACTTTGTGCTCACTGCGAACACTACAAAAGCCGTCCGTTTATTTGCAGATCCGAGCGGAAACACTGACGTCAAAACACTGCCGAACCAATAGCCCCCAATACCTAATAACCAGCCTCGTATCCGCGGGGCTTTTTGTTGTTGCAGGTGGGCGGGGTGGTTAAAAAGTGAGCACCACATTCAAGGGGGCCGAAATATTACAGCAATCTTTGTTGTCGTGCATTCCAACCAAGTCATGTATTTTGTGCAAAAAGTGCTATTTATGGCCTTCTTGAACTCTTCAACCGGATCATAGGCCCAGCCTATCTCCTGAGAACGTGACAATAGTTTACTATTACCTGAGGGGTAACTTCTGCGAAAGTGTGGCTAACTTGCAAAGTGGCCGCGATAAAATTCGTCGAACATGCATCTATCTTCAGACATAGGCCCATTGCTCAAATATGACGAATGGTATTAAATTGTCCTCAACCACTTGAAGTGGTCATTAATTCTTTGGATGTGTTTACATCCTACAATTTGAGAAAGCACTGCCAAACGTGCATGAGGGTGATAATCATGGGTCACGCATTAAAAAAGGCAGATCGCTTGTACATTCCGCCTCGTGACAAATCCACGGTGGCGAAACCTCGTGCAGCGATCAGCGAAGCATGTTCACACACTGGTCAAGTTAAAAATGCCTTTGAGTTTGGGTTTGCTCGTTATGAGAAGGCGATGGAAGAACTTTCAAAGGTCTGAGTAGAAACGGATGACGATAGAGTATGTTGAAGGAGTCAATTATCTTTCCATTGACGATATCGTTTACATCAATAGGTCTCTGATCGAGACTCAGACGCCAAATGAGCCAATAGGCGTACTGAATCCGAACAACCTCAGTTCTTCACAGTCCAGACCAAGTACGATTCGATATTATGAGCAGACAGACGATATGTTTCGCCTGTCTGCTGTTCTTATTGAAAGCCTGATCCAGAATCATCCATTCGCAAATGCAAACAAACGCACCGCTATGATGGCTGGATACGTATTCCTGTTGCTGAATGGATATGAGCTTACAGCACCCAGTGATGAGGTCGTAACCATCGCAGAGGGTTTGGCTCGTAAGGATTACTCAGTGGAAGACCTGGAAAATTGGTTATGCCACTGGTCCCGAGAGTACGATTCCAGAACGTTATGTGCAACAGGCGGAAATTCGCTTCAGGCTCTCGTGGCGACTTCACACTACATCCGAATCATATCGAATAACTGAATCCGCTAAGAGGCGGTTTTTTTGCCGACCAATACTGAATTATATAACCCGCTTCGGCGGGTTTTTTTATGGAGCAAATATGGCCGTTGAAACATACAACTGGCGATCTCAGCTCGGGGCTGGCGCGATTGAATATAGTCAAACGGTGCGTGCTGCGCAGTTTGGCGATGGCTACGAACAGGTGGCCGAGAACGGCATCAACTCCACGGCGATCCAGGTGCCAATGAAACACGTTGGCAGTGAGTCTGAGGTAAACGCAGTGCGCGACTTCCTCCTGGCTCATACCGTTAAAGCTTTTATCATCACGCCGCCCGGCGAAGCGAAGGGGCTTTATCGGGTAGTCGCCGATTCCGTACGGAAAAATCAGATCAGCAGCAAGTTTGCTGAGCTGACGTTCACCATCAAACGGGCTTACGGAGTGTATGCATAATGGCATTAGTCGATCAGGCGGCGATGCTGGCACCGGGTGGCAGAGTTCGCCTGGTTGAAGTTGACGCCTCAGAGTTCAGTGGTGGTATTCACCGTTTCCACTACGCACCTTTCCCCCATACACCGGAAGAGATCGACGCTGCCAATGGTGATGAAGAAAAGCTCGGACCAAAGCCAATCGTATTCGGTGGCAATACCTACGATTTTTGGCCGTTTCAGGTTTCAGGCCTGGAGCTATCAACAGACCAGGCGGCGGAGCCGTCTCTCAGCGTCTCAAACCTCGACGGTCATATCACGGCGCTGTGCCTCCAATTTAAGGACATGGTTAACGCCAGGGTGAGCATTATCGATACCTATGCGGTCTATCTCGATGCTGTGAATTACCCTGGTGGCGCAAACCCTACAGCTGATTCGTCAATGTTCACACTTCAGACCTTCTGGCTTGACACCAAAACCTCCGAAGACGACGAGGTAGTTACCTGGTCACTCAGTAGCCCCGCAGACTTGCAGGGGCTTGTTATCCCAACCAGACAAATCACCTCGCTCTGCGAATGGGCGCTACGCGGGCAGTACCGGAGCGGCGATGGATGCACCTACAACGGCACGGCGTATTTTGATGCGAAGGGTAATCCTGTCGCTGACCCGGCGCTGGATGTGTGCGGCGGCTGCCTGAGTGACTGCCGTAAGCGGTTTGGTGCCGGGCTGGCAGAGCCTAATACCGCGACCCTTGATTTTGGGGGCTATCCAGCCACCGTGCTTTTTTCCAGATAACCGGACGTACCAATGAATAAAACCATAATGGCAGCTATCCGGGCGCATGCACTGGATGAATCCCCGCGCGAGAGCTGCGGATTCGTTATTCAGTCTGGCCGTCGCCAGCGCTATATTCCTGTACCAAACACTCACGAAAATCCAACAGAGCATTTCCGCATCGATGGCGAGCATTGGGCGAACGCCGAAGATATCGGGACGATTGTGCGCGTCATCCATTCCCATCCTGGCGATGGAGCAAGGCCGATTCCATCCGATCTGGATCGCCAGCAATGCAACAACTCCGGCGTGGTCTGGGGTATTTACGCGCCGGATAGCGACGAATACGCTGAGATAATGCCGGAGGCGGTACCCCTTATCGGGCGTCCGTTTATCTTGGGCTCAAATGACTGCTGGGGACTGGTAATGGATTGGCATGCCACCCAAGGCGTGAAGCTTAACGATTTCCGCGTCGATTACCCATGGTGGGAAAGCCAGTACCCGGACAACCTGTATTTCGACAACTGGGAGCGGGAAGGGTTTGTCGAATGCGACCCGTCGCCAGGCTGTATGGTCATCATGCAGGTTGAATCCAGTAAGTGGAACCACGCGGGGATCATTACCGAGGAAGGTGAACTGCTTCACCATCTGTACGGGCAGCCATCCTGCATCACGCCGTATGCGCGCGGTTATTTCAAAGACAGGACGATGATCTGCGTCCGTCACAAAGAGCTACCGCAGGAGATTCAGCCATGGCGCGTTTAACCACGATTCGATTGTACGGTGTGCTGGGAGCCCGGTTTGGCCGTGTTCACAGGCTGGCGGTGCAGACATCAGCTGAGGCGGTAAAGGCGCTTTGCATCAACCTGGACGGGCTGGAAAGCTATCTTCTGAACGCCAAAAAGAATGGCATGACGTTCGCGGTGTTTCGCGGCAGGCGCAACATTGGCGCGGATGATTTTAAGAACCTGGCCGGAAGCACCGATATTCGCATAGCACCAGTGATGGAAGGGGCAAAAAAAGCTGGTTTGTTCCAGACGATATTGGGTGCTGTCATGGTTGTGGCGGGCATCGTCGTCACGGGCATGACGTTCGGTTCAGCAGGTGTCATTGGCGCGGGAATGGTCTCCGCTGGTATCGGAATGATGGCTGGAGGAATTTACCAGATGCTTTCGCCCCAGCCCAAAGGACTACAGGGGCGAGACGATCCTGACAATAAACCATCATATGCCTTCGGTGGCTCGGTGAATACCCTTGCGATGGGTAACCCGGTCGCGCTTCTTTATGGTGAGCGCGAGATTGGCGGCGCCATCATCAGTGCCGGCATAGTCGCAGAAGACATCTAAAACTCCTTTCTGAATATCAAGCACCCAATTGGGTGCTTTTTTTATGGATGTAATATGGAAGCGATCACTGGTGCAAAGGGTGGCAGCCAGAAGCAGCACACACCTGTAGAACAGCCCGATTCGGCTCAGTCAATGGCGCGCTGCCGCATGCTGCTGGCGCTCGGGGAGGGGGAGTTTGCTGGTGGCCTGGATGCGACCCGGATATTCCTGGACGGTACGCCGTTGGGAAACCCCGACGGAACGATGAATTTTGAAAATGTGTCATGGGATTTCCGGCCTGGCACACAGACCCAGACACCAATACCGGGATTCCCTGCAGTCGAGAATGAAACTACGGTTGGGGTATCGCTGACAAAGGCCACACCATGGACCCGCGCACTGAGTAACACCCAGATTGACGCGGTGCTGGTTCGTATTGGCATCCCTGGGTTACAGCAGCAGGAAAACGATGGGGATATTGTCGGCACTACGGTTCAGTACCATATTGATCTGGCGGTGGACGGTGGCGCTTACTCGACAGTCATGACGAAAACCGTCACAGAGAAGCTCAGCTCGCTCTATGAACTAACCCACCGTATTAATCTTCCCAAAGCCAGCACTGGCTGGCAAATTCGAGTGGTGCGTGACACCGATGACAGCACCAGCCAGATGCTGCAGAACAAAACGCAGGTGCAAGCGATTACTGAAGTGATCGATGCTCGCCTGCGATATCCACACACAGCGCTGCTGTACGTGTCCTTTAACGCAAAGTCATTCAACAACATCCCTAAGATTTCCTGCATGCCGAAGGGGCGCATCATCCGAATCCCTTCGAACTATGATCCAATAGCGCGGACTTATAGCGGAACATGGGACGGGACGTTTAAATGGGGCTGGACGAATAACCCGGCGTGGATTTGGTTCGATGTTCTGACTGAGCCGCGCTTCGGCCTTGGGCGCCGCGTGACGCCAGAAATGCTCGATAAGTGGGAGATCTATCGCATCGCCCAGCGCTGCGACCAGAAGGTACCCGACGGGAAAGGCGGAAGCGGTACCGAGCCACGCTTCATGTTTGACGTTTACATCCAGTCCCAGGCTGATGCCTGGCAGGTGATTAAAGATATTGCCGCGGGCTTCAACGGAATGACTTTCTGGGGCAACAACATGTTCAATGTTGTCTCTGACATGCCGGCGGACACTACGAAGTTGCAGATCCTCACTCGCGCATCAGTGGTGGGTAAGCCGGTGTACTCGAGTGGCAGTGAGAAAAACCGATTCTCCAGCGCGCTGATTAACTTCAGCGATCCGGATAACCACTACCAGGACCGCACCACGGCAGTGATGTTTCCGGAACTGGTAAGGCAGTTCAAGTTTAAGCAGACACAAATCACTGCGATCGGTTGTACGCGTGAGAGCGAGGCGCAGCGGCGTGGCGGGTGGGCGGTGTATTCCAACTCCCTTGACCGCATTATCACGCTTCAGACTGGACTTGATGGCTTTGTATTCGTGCCGGGCACCGTATTTGCGTTTGCAGATGAACGCCTGTCAGGGCGCGTTTACGGCGGGCGTATCACCGGGTATAACGCTGGTCTTAAGGCCGTGACCATTGACCGGGGCACCAGTGCGGTGGCGGGCGATACGCTGATGATTCGCACCCAGGGCGGTACCGTTGAAAGCCGGGTGATACAGGCCGTAAATGGCACGCAGCTGATCCTGTCCACGCCGTTCACGGCGGCGCCATTACCTAATGCCGTATTCGTCATTGATGCTGGTCAGCTGCGCCTGCAGTATTTCCGGGTAACGAACCTAAAATTTGATGATGAGGAAAACACCTTCACCATTACCGGTGCGGAGTATAACGCGTCGAAATACGACGCCGTTGATAACAATGCTCGCCTCGATACTCCTCCGATAAGCCTGATTCCGACCGGGCTAGTTAACCAGCCGACCAACATCGTGGTATCGAGCTATGATGCGGTTCGCCAGGGGCAACGCGTGGCCACGCTAACCGCCTCGTGGGATGCGCCAATTGATAAAGACGGCAAACTGCAGTCGGACGTAATAGCGTACCGGGCACAGTGGAAGCGCGGAAATAACGAATGGGTAAACGTGCCTGAAACCGGGTTACGAAATATCGAAGTGCCTGGCATTTTCGAGGGCGATTACCTTGTGCGCGTCCGTGCGATTAACTCTGGGGGAGCGTCCAGCCTTTGGGCCACGTCTGCGTTGACCCATCTTACCGGCCGCACCGGTGAAGTGCCCAAACCTGTCGGACTAACAGCAACAGAGGATGTTGTATTTGGGATCAACATTACATGGGGTTTCCCCGCAGATACCGCCGACACCCTGAGCACGGAACTGCAATACAGCGCTTCAGTCGATGGGGCAAATCCAATGCTTTTGGCGTCGGTGCCGTATCCTCAGAAACTCTATCAGCAGATGGGGCTGAAGGCAGGGCAGGAATTCTGGTACCGGGCACGGCTGGTTGACCGCATCGGGAATCAGAGCGACTGGACAGACTGGGTGCGCGGGCAGGCCAGCATCGATGTTTCCGATATCACCGATGCAATCCTGGAGGACATGAAAGGCTCCGATACGTTCAAAGATCTGATCGAGAACGCGGTGGACAGCAACGAAAAAATTGCTGGCATGGCTGACGAAATTAAAAACCATGCCGACGAACTCGAGCAGCAGGCGAAAGACATCCTGGAGAACGCTGACGGGCTGGCTCAGGCCGAAGTGAAGATCGACGAGATTTCTGTGTCGATGGACGGCATGACGGGCGGGGTTAAGAACTCAGCGATTGCCATTATCCAGAACGGGCTGGCGCAGGTGGCTGCGCGTAAAACCCTGTCTGCATCGGTCGCCGGCAACAGCGCGAGTCTGGACCGTATTGATGAGGTGATTGTCAACGACAGGGAGGCAACAGCGCGCTCGCTGCTGAGCCTGCAGACGGACGTCAACGGCAACAAGGCATCCATCAACAGCCTGAATCAGACGTTCTCCGACTATCAGCAGGCTACGGCCACGCAGATAAATGCTATTACGGCGACAGTCAATGGACATACTGCCTCTATAACCACGAACGCCCAGGCCATTGCGAACGTAAACGGCCAGCTCAGCGCGATGTACAACATCAAAGTTGGGGTAACGAGTAATGGCCAGTATTACGCTGCAGGAATGGGGATCGGGGTGGAGAATACGCCATCAGGCATGCAGTCGCAGGTTATCTTCCTGGCTGACCGCTTCGCCGTGACTACTATGGTCGGCGGGACTGTAACACTGCCGTTCGTTATCCAGAATGGCCAGGCCATTATCAGGGATACAGTCATTGGCGACGGGACCATAAGCAATGCAAAAATTGGCAATTACATCCAGTCGAACAATTATGTTGCCGGCTCTGTTGGCTGGAAACTGGATAAGTCCGGGACGTTTGAGAACTACGGTTCGACAGCTGGGGAGGGAGCCATGAAGCAGACCAACCAGACAATCAGCGTCAAGGATGGCAACAACGTTCTGAGAGTGCAGGTTGGCCGATTAACGGGGGTGTTCTGATATGGCTTATGGAATACAGACCTGGGATGCTTCGGGAAACCCCAACAACTACGGAATCAAGCCCGTTTCCGTTGTTGGACGTATACAACTTGCCGCCGGACAAAACTCCGGCAGCTGGTCTTTCACTGTACCCTCAGGAATGAAGGTCGGCTTTGCGCTCTCACTTGATGAAGGAGGTAACAGCGTAGGGAGGAGCATTGTCGCGTCAGGGAACACAATAACCGTAACCGCAGCCTCTTCTGTGGGCCTGGGTAATTACCCGGCCTCTAAATGTGAGGTGGTCGTTTTCATGGAGAAAGCATAATGGCCGAATTTGGCGCGATGATATTAATGGATAACGGGAATCCCTTTGTAACGCCACAATCAACGCCTTTCTGTCTTTACGGGAAGTATACCTTCAATTCATCCGCGAATGGCAGTTCTCAGCAGGTTGCTCAAAATATCGCTTTAAACGCTGATTACCCAGTGATGGTTTTTATCAAAACCACCAATACAGCACAGCCCACTCCGGTTATGTCTTACAGGAACGGCGGTAATGTGTATGTTGCTGGTGTTAATCCCTACAACCAAAGTTTCACTTTAACGGCGTACGTTTTTGCCATATTCCCGCAGATATTACCGAAATGGGGTTTGGCAATATGGGATGCGAGCGGAAAGCTTGTGTTAACTAATGAGTCCCGTGTGCTATCAGACCTGCAGACGGTTGGCACGCCTGGTGCAAACGGCGGGATAAATATTGACCAGACGCTGAGCGGGTCATGGGCCGTTGCACCTGCTCAGTTGGGTCAGACCATCATTGTGAATAATTCAACCCAGCCTCCGACTATCTACACGATAAATGCTTATTCTTCATGCAGGTTTGACGGGGCCAATACGAGGATAAACGCAGGGGGGACCTCCACTGGGGCAGGTTCACCTGGAGGGGGAACGAATACTGGCATTTCATTAACCGCCATAAATACAGCGGCCTATGATTGATTGATCGTTTTTAGCGATCAATAACATAATATTGATCTATCCAATCAATTATACCCACCAGAATTGTATTGGTATCGTCTAAGATACTGAATTCCTCTGGATACTATCAAAATGAGAAAACTGATTATCTGCATGGCAGGCGCTGTCATGCTTACAGGATGCGCTGGCGTAATTGAGAAACAGGAACCAGTTTGCAGCGGCACTGCAATCGTTGGCGGTCAGGAAACTACGGTTCAGATTTACGGTGTGCGTAAACAAAACAACCAGACGCAGTACCGGGCTGGATATCCTTTCAGCTGGCGCTGGGTAAGTGCGAATACATTTACCGAAACAACCTGCAAATAACCCACTACGCTTAAACATAAACCTCGCTCCGGCGGGGTTTTTTTATTGCCTGGAGAAAATATGCTTTATAACACCGGCACCATCGCCATTAATGGAAATACCGCCACCGGGACGGGCACAAACTGGACAGCTCCCGCCAGCCAGGTCCGCGCTGGCCAGACGATTATCGTGATGTCTAACCCGGTGCAGCTGTTTCAGATTTCATCCGTGAACAGCGCCACGTCAATGACGGTTACGCCAGCAGTTTCCCCGGCGCTGAGCGGCCAGAAGTATGGAATCCTTGTGTCGGACAATATCTCAGTCGACGGCCTGGCGCAGGCCATGTCACAGCTCATCAAAGAGTACGACGAGAATATTGGCGCGTGGGAGACGTTCGCCACCACCTCAGCAAACCAAAGCATCACAGTTACCATCAACGGCACCGCCGTAACCATCCCAGGCATCGGTAAACTTGCGCAGAAAGGGAGCAATGGTGCGCTTGCAATCGCTGACGGCGGGACCGGGGCAACGAATGCCGCAGACGCTCGCACAAAACTTGGTTTGGGAGAAGGTGCTCCAGCTATTGGCGTTCCGTTCTTCTGGCCGTCCGCTGCAATGCCAAATACTGTAATCGACAGCTGGTCCAGTATGGTGTTTTTGAAGTTCAACGGGGCGAAATTTTCTGCCACTGATTACCCTGTGCTGGCGAAAGTGTTTCCGGCGCTGGTATTACCTGAAGCCCGCGGTGATTTCATTCGTATCTGGGATGACGGGCGAGGTGCAGATGGTGGTCGCGAATTATTAAGCTGGCAGGAAGCTACAAACTTTTCTCAGTTTGCCGGGAATATAGGCGGAGGTGCGGGACACGCAATTAACTTTCATGATGGAATCGCCGGAAATCAGCCAGGATTTTCACGATTTAATCTCACCAGTAACTCTGTGGGTGATGGTGTGAATTTTGTTGCTGTCAGACCGCGAAATATTGCATTTAACTTTCTGGTGAGGGCTAAATAATGAAACCTGTTTTTGATGAAAATGGGCTGGCCACAGTGCCGGGCGATATGCGTTGTTTTTATTATGATGCTGAAACATCTGAGTATACGGGCTGGTCTGATGAATATATTAATACTGGCGTAAGTATGCCCGCCTGTTCCACTGGTATTGACCCGGGCGAAAACATTCCGGGAAAAGTGGCAGTATTTACAGGTAAGGGATGGAGCCATGAAGAAGACCATCGCAATGAGACTGTTTACTCAATCGAAAATGGTGCTGCTGTTACAGTGGATTATATCGGTGCCATCAAAAACGGTTATGTCACGCTTTCACCGTTAACGCCATATGATAAATGGGATGGTGAGAAATGGGTGACAGACACTGAGGCACAACACAGTGCCGCAGTAGACGCGGCAGAAGCACAGCGCCAGTCACTGATTGATGCAGCAATGGCTTCCATTAGTCTGATTCAGCTGAAATTACAGGCCGGGCGGAAGCTGACGCAGGCAGAAACCACCCGACTTAACGCTGTGCTGGATTACATTGACGCGGTGGCGGCAACAGATACCAGCACCGCGCCGGATGTCATCTGGCCTGAACTGCCGGAGGCGTAGGCCATTCAATATCTGGAGCA
>PPYF01000082.1_pt1 | contig 47949 bp, 48 predicted proteins | sample 1559871 | NCBI WGS metagenome assembly PPYF01 (sample SAMN08240021, study PRJNA423297) | Human gut metagenome, whole genome shotgun sequencing project.
AAAAAGAACCAAACAGCCTTTTAATGACTGCCTGATTCTATTCATTTACTCATTATCAACAGGATTTGACAAAGAGCCTATAAAAGACGCAAAAAACTCCAGCCCACCAAAGGCTGGAGTTAGTTTTAACAAAAAGGTTATTCAAAAAAATTATACACTACTTCAAGTAATGCAACGCAGCTAATTATTCCTTTTCAAGCTTCTTACCTAAGTAGATAATGTACTTCTTTAAAGCATCGCGAGTTTCTGGATGCTTCAAACCATATTGGATTGAGGTTTCAAGGTAGCCTTCCTTGTTACCTACATCGAAACGTTGACCTCTAAAGACGTGAGCAAATACTCGTTGCGTTTGATTCAAAGTATCGATGGCATCAGTTAATTGAATTTCACCACCACGACCTGGCTTTTGATTCTCAAGAATTTTAAAAATTTCCGGTGTGAGTAAGTAACGTCCAATAATTGCAAAATCACTTGGTGCCTTGTCAACGGCAGGCTTTTCAACAAATTTCTTTACATTGTAAAGATCCTTGTTTACCTTACCTTCAGGATCAATTACACCATATTTTGAAACTTCCTTGTGTGGAACCTGCATAACGGCAATTGTGGATGCATGAGTTTTATCATAATCATTCATCAATTGCTTAGTTAATGTAACTTTATCTTTCATTAAGTCATCACCAAGCATAACAACGAACGGTTCTTCTCCCACAAAGCTACGTGCACGATAAATTGCATCACCTAAGCCAGCTGGATGTGGTTGACGAGTGTAGTATAAATTAATTCCCAAGTTAGTAATATCTTGAGTTAATTTCAATAACTTAACTTTGCCAGTCTCTTCCAAATCTTGTTCAAGTTCTGGGTTAGAGTCAAAGTGATTTTCAATTGCTCGCTTGTTCTTACCAGTAACAATTAGGATATCTTCAATTCCTGCTGCCTTAGCTTCTTCAACAATAAATTGAATTGTTGGCTTATCAACAATTGGTAACATTTCCTTGGGCATAGCTTTAGTAGCCGGTAGAAAACGGGGCCCCAAACCCGCAGCTGGAATGATAGCCTTTCTTACTTTCATAAAATTAAATCCTCCGTTAATAAAAACCATTACACTAATAATACCAAAAATATAACGAATTTATCACTTTATGCATATATGCACGCGATTATTAATTTATTAATCAATACAAAAATTCCACTTCATTCTAAACAGAATAAGTGGGATTTTGAATTATTATTAAGCTTTATTCATCCAACTGTGGTCAGTTGGTTCACCCTTTAAATGAGCACCTTTGATATTCTTAGCAATCATAGACTTACGTCTACTCTTCTTGTCATAAACCCAATCACCTTGTGCAGTGGCAATATTCTCTACTTCAGTAGTATTATCAGGATTAATCTTTAGCAAGAATGCTGGTGCCATAGTTGAGCGCTTATTAGGACCAGAAGCAAACCCACGATTCGTCATGTAGGAAGTTACCAGAACTTCGTTCTTGCTTCCATTTACAGGAACTGCGTAGTACGAATAAGTTGAGGTTCTCCAATTAAACGGAACACTGGCAACCAATACTCCAGCATCATCATTAAGCGGCTTATAACCATAAGTCAAATGATCAGAAACCCAACCAAGCATGGCAACGTTATCGCCAACTTCATTATCAGCTCTTTGCCATAGATCATCACCAGTACCGCGGTTTAAACGAGTGGTAGCAAATAGGTAGTATTTGCCATTCATTGGAATGATGTTTGGTCTTTCAATTTCATCAGAAACCATCAAACTGTTAACTAATGGTGGTAATACTGCAGCAACTTTCGGATTATTTTCATTCTTGGTTAAACGAATAATACCTATTGCTGCGTTGACCCAAGTTGCACGACTAGTCATATCTTGGTTAGCTGTAACCTTTAAGAAGTTTTCCATTGCTTCTTTAGGAGTACCGCCATAATTTTGCCACTTGTAAACTTGCTCTTCACCTTGATAGTTATTCTTACCAGTTGAAGCTTCAAAAACTAAATAACGAGTTCCCTTAACGGAAATTACATGTGCATCACGCATAGCAATGTTATCTGCACCTTTATTCGTAGATTTCCATTGATTATAAGTTTGATATTGTTTGCCATCACCTGTAAATAATACATGACGGTGACTTCTTTTAGCGATCTTTATTGTATTTTTCTTTTTGTTAACTTTAAGTTTTAAGTTAACAGTAGCAATCTTTTGATGGTTAGTATTCTCACTAGTATCTACATCTGCATAAAATAATTGAATACTGCCATCTTTATTCACTGTAGCCGAACCAGACCACTCTTGGCTAGTTTCTTTAGCATTAAAGCCAAAAATAGGTCCTGCACATTTCCAATGATTAAAGTTATTATCATTATACTTATTATAAAGTAAGTAAATATGTGCATCATTTTGATTAGGAATACCCATCATTGCAATCATTAACTGGTATCCTTTGTAATTAAATACTCGTCCAGTCTTAGCATCTTGTACTGACCATGAATCCCAAATCTCTAATTCTGATTCTGCTACTTGACCAGTTTGCGCATCACGAGTAACAGTTGCCGGCATATTTTTAATCTTTTTAGCGTTAAAGTACGGTACTCTATAACGCTTATCTTGATCAATCATCTTTTTGGCAACGCCAGCATATTGTGAATAGCTCCAGTGTGTACTGGTATCAACAGTATCATTCTTAAAGTTAATCTTTCTGATTGCAGTTAATTGATCTAAATTTAATGTGCTTGGATCAATATCTGCCAATTTTAGAGTTTGTAATGCTTGATCAGTTAATTGATAATTATTCGTGTTACTATTTGTTACAGTATTAGAATTTGAATTATAAACTGTATTATCAATTGATTGATCAACATTATTTTGTTGAACGTTTTGACTGTTCTGTGTATCTTGATCTTGGTCAGTTACATTAACCTCACTGGTAATATCCATATTACTGTTTTGGTTATTTGTTTGACCATTTTGATTAGTATCATTAGTAACGTTTGTATTATTGGTCTGGTTTTCCGTTTGATCAGAATTACTATTGTTAGAATCTGATTTTTTATTATCTTGAGTTACGACCTCATTATTCTCAGTAGTTTGGGCCTGTTTAACATCAGTAGCTTGATTATTAGTTGTAATAGCTTCTTCTTGATTTGAAGTAGACTGTTCAGTTACATCAGCATATACTGTCTTTTCGTTAGTCATAGTGAATAAACTAAGTAGAACTGCTGCAGATGCAAATGTAACTAAGGTCTTCTTATTATTCATATTTGTCTAATATTCCTCCGTTATCTCATCGCCAAATAATTATAATATACATTGTTTTTTTTTAGGAATGTTCTTAACAAAAATGAAATATATTAATATACATTTTTATCCATACAAAAACTCCAGCTATTATAAACTGGAGTCTATTTTAAAAAATATTGTAATTATTTTTTAAATCTATTAGTAATTAATTCTTTAGTCTGATCTACAATTGATGCTTTTAAAAGTATAACCATAACACCATAAATGATTACACCCACAACCACTTCTAACCCCATCATTGGCCAGCTATCTTTTAAATGCTGATTCATCCAAAATACAGGAACAAACATAACTATTCCCGATAATAAATACTTCCAAGAATTAGAAAAAAGTTGCTTGTAATCTAATAATCCCTTAACAGCCCATAACTGATATAAAGTAACTGAAATTTCTGAAATAACAGTAGACCACATTGCACCATATAAACCCCAATTACGAATTAACGGTATATTTAAAATCATATTAACGATTGCACCTACTGTTACTGAAATTGTAAAGTCACGCTGATGATTAATGGGCAACAAATACTGTACACCCAACACATTACTCCATGCGATCATCAATATAACGATAGATTCAATCATCATAGCTGGCCCAACCGGATCATAACCAGGGCCATAGTATTTAGGCGCTAAAGTTAATGAAATTGCAGCCAAGCCGAACATCATTGGATACGATACGGCTGAAACAAAATCAAATGATTTATAAAGCATTCGATTTACTTCACGCATATTTCCTTTAGATACAGCATTAGCGACATGAGGTAACATAACAGTACCAGTTGCAGTAACCAAAGCTAAAATCAACTTAATCAAATTATCAGAATATTGATAATAGCCTGCAGAAGTTTCACTTACCATCCCACCAAGCATAGTCTTATTTAATTGAACGTATACTTGAGTAGCAATTTGTGGAATAAATAATTCCGCCATAGGTAAAAAATGTCGCCATGGATTTAAAATATTTATGTTAATTTTTGGAAGATCTTTTTTAATATTTGGCCATAAAGTTAAATTCCCTAATAATGTTGAAACTGCTAAAACCACAATATATAAAGTTATATCATATGGACCTTTAATCGACAGGAAAATTGCTGCCATAGATAGTAATTTAACAAAAGAATTTTTTAAGACTGTAACTTTAAAGTCCTCTATTCCCTCGTAAAACCAAGATATATCAAATGCAACTGCTACTAAGTTAATAGATTGTGCGATCATATATTCAGGCTGTCTTGTATAGAACATCATAAAAATTTCAAATGCAATAATTGCAAGAAGTGTCATTATTGTTTTTACTATTTGAATTTCCCAAAATGTTTGCGCCATTTTATGTGAATCTTCACGTACATAAGCAATCTGACGATTACCATAATAACCTATACCCATACTTGCAAAAAGTATAAAATATTGAATTATTGAATTAGTAAATGCATTTGCACCAACACCTTCAGGTCTAAGTACACGACTAACATAAGCCGATGTGATCAAAGGCACAATGATTGCTAAAACTTGATATCCAACATTATAAAGGTAATTTCTTATAACCTTCATAGATCTTAATCACCGAATTCGTTATTAACTGCATCAAGCGCTGCTGCAATAACTTGATCCATGTTGTAATATTTGTATTGCCCTAAGCGGCCACCAAAGATAACTTTGCTTTGATCCTTAGCTAATCCCACATATTTATCGTATAGATCATTATTGCGCGTATTATTTACTGGGTAATATGGTTCATCCCCACGTTTCCAATCAGCCGGATATTCTTTAGTAATAATGGTCTTACCCTTGTCGCCCTTGCCAAATTCAAAATGCTTATGCTCAATTATACGAGTATATGGTATTTCAGCTTCAGTATAATTAATTACCGCATTTCCTTGATAATTATCTATATTCTTTTCTTCAGTTTCAAAACGAAGAGAACGATATTCTAATTCACCTAATTTATAATCAAAGAACTTATCAATCATGCCAGTGTAAACAATCTTGTCATAGTTCTTCAAATACTCATCCTTCTTATCAAAGAAATCAGTATTCAATTCAACTGTGATATTAGGATCATCCAACATCTTTTTAATCATCTTAGTATAACCACCAATTGGAATTCCCTGATAATCATCATTGAAATAATTGTTATCATAAATTAATCGAACTGGAAGACGTTTTATAATAAAAGCGGGTAACTCTGTACATTTTCTGCCCCATTGCTTTTCAGTATAACCTTTGATTAATTTTTCGTAGATATCTCTACCAATTAAAGAAATAGCTTGCTCTTCCAAATTCCTTGGCTCTCTACCTGCCATTTCTTGACGCTGCTCATTAATCTTAGCCATAGCTTCTTGCGGTGTTCTAACACCCCACATTTCGCTAAAAGTATTCATATTGAATGGCAAGTTATACATATGACCTTTATAATTTGCAACTGGACTATTAGTGTAACGATTAAATTCTGCGAATTGATGTACATAATCCCACACCTTCTTATTAGAAGTATGGAAAATATGAGCACCATACATATGAACCTGTATACCATCTATTTCTTTAGTGTAGATGTTACCTGCAATATGATCTCTTTTTTCAATGACTGTAACTCGTTTTCCACGCTTTGCGGCTTCATAAGCAAATATTGCTCCAAAAAGACCTGAACCTACTATCAAATACTCATTCATTTTTAATTCTACTTTCTATCTTATCCAGTGCATTTAAAGTAAAATATCCTTTTTCCAATTTTTTCTTCACTACTTTTACCGAATTACTCATATTTAAATAATCTTTTTCAGAAATTTTATTTACTTTATATGGTATTTCATCAAGAGAACTTACGGTTATCCCTACATTATATTTTTTTACAAAAGCTGCCTCAGCTGCTTGGTTCCAAATTATAACTGGCATATTTGCGACAAGATACATTGATAATTTATGTGGATTATTATATTTTAAATAATTCCCTATATTACCACTACAACTATCCGTACGAGTGCCATCCCAAATTAATCCATATTTTCCTCTTATAAGACTACTAATTTTATCAGAAGGGAAGACCCCTTGATAGTTTAAGCCTACTTGATTTCCTGTGTATCCATTACCATATAAATTTATATTTAATTCTTTTAACTTAGATGGAAGTTTATAAATGAATTCTGATTTTTTTAAATTTCCCGCATAGCAAAGCAACGCTTTATCATTATAATGATTAGAAACATTTTCTTTAATAGTTAAATAATCAAATATTTCTAAATTTACTATCTTTTGTTTATCTATTTTATTTTTAATTAGATAATTTGTCATATTTTTATTATGCGAAACAATATAAGTTGCCAAATTAAGATCAGAAATATTATCTCGTGATTTATCAAAACGTAATTGATCTATATCATGAACGAACAAAATAAGCTTATTTCTTTTAGCTAATTTTTGTAATATAAAACTACAGTCTAACCATTCGTTTTTATTTTTATAAGGAACTAAGAATGGATATTGTATAATTAAATATTCATTTTGAGGGATTTTTGTCAAACTTTTTAAAAATTTTCTATTTTTAAAAAAGAAATGTATTTTATTACCATGTTTTAACCTACTGATACTTTCTGGTCCTTGTATTGGAATATAATTTTTCTTTTGTAAAATGGAATCTATATCCATTCTAGCTTTATTTCCAGCATTAGTACCAGTAGTAGTACTCTCACTTAAAAAATAAATCATATTATTTATCGCCACTTTACTTAAATCTTCTTCTATCACTCAGTTGTATTAAAACCGGACAATGATTTAAAAGCAAAAAATATATTTTTTGCTTTTCACTAATCAAACTACTTTTATAAAAATCATCTTTATACAGACTCATAATTTCTATAATTTTTTTCTCTAAGCCTCTATCTATCTCTACAGTATCCTTATTTAAATACATAGTACGTAAAAAATCTTCACAAATACGAGCTATTCTCGCTTTTATATTTACATGACATAAATTATATTTAGATTGATTTGGAACAATTTTTTCTAGCTTTTGTCCCATACTTAAATAATTCAAATATGCTTCTTTAAAATTCTTTTGTCGATTGTATAAAGTTGCTGCATGACTTAAGCTATCTTTAAATTGAATATAATTATACTGCTTAGAAGAAACAATATTGATTTTTCGTGCATTTAATAAATATTGAACACAAAAAACTAAATCTTCTCCAATATGGATTTTAGAATCCAAACGAATATTATTATTTCTTATAATATTCGTTTTAAACATCTTACCTGTAATGTAGCCTTGTGGTCCATTCTCATCAAGTAAAATATTTATACCATCTTCTGCACCATAAATTCCATAACTATATTTTAACTCTGCCACAGACATTAAATTTTCATCTAAATATTTTCGATCTGTAGCTACTACATCAATATCATCAGATACAAATCCACTGATAAGGTCACGTAAATAATTTTTATCAACATAGTCATCAGAATCAATAAATGTAACATATTTTGTATTAATGATCTCTAAGGCTCTATTTCTAGCCACCGATACGCCACTATTTGGTATATGAATGACTTTAAATCTTTTATCTTTTTTATACTGACTTATAATATTTGCAGTATTATCAGTTGATCCATCATTAACTACATATACTTCAAAATCAGAAACAGTCTGTCCTATAATACTATCTAGACATCTTTTAACAGTTTTTTCTGCATTATAAGCAGGTACTATTATTGCGATATTTTTACTATCTTTCATTTTTCGTGTTATTTTTCCTTAAGTTTCAACATAAATGCTATATATAAAGGAAGAATGGTAATATATTGATTTCGCATAGGATTAAAAGTGGTACTTGTTACTAATAAATATACAGTAAATCCAATTACGTATACACCTTTATTTTTCAAAAAACAAGTAAAACTTTGTAAAACACCATATATAAAAGGAATGAGATATATTCCAAATCCAATTATTCCAAATTGAAACAAATTAGCCAAAAATCCATAATCACTTAACCAATAAGTAGTATTCATATATTGCATATTATCATTTGTAAAACCTATGCCAGTCCAAATACTTATATTCTTCCATTCTGTTTCTAAAAATGGCAATCCTCGAAGTCGAGTTGAAGTTGAACTACCGTTCATAGCCGTAGTGTAAAAAGAACCTATAAAATCTAAGATTAAATTTCGACTTACTACCAATCCTATTACTATTAATAGTATTATCAATATTAATGAAACAATACGATTATTAGATCTGTAGGTTTTTTTTAATAATAATATAATGAACACCATTAAAAAAGCTAAGCTTACCATTCGATATTGGCTTACAAAAATACTATATAAAAAAATGAATAATATACCAAATATAGAAAAGATCTTTTGATTATAGTTTCTAACTCCATAAAAAAGATTATTTAAAGAATATAAAAATGTATATATATCAAGAAAAGTACCTGTAATTCTAATAAAATCATGGCCTAGAATGGTCCTTCTCCAATCTAATCCATGCAATAAATATGGGGCTATATTGGCACCACCATAAAAATTATATACTATCCACACACTCAATCGCATAAAAAGCGCTAAATAGCCCAATACTGCTAAATTTCTAAAAAAAGATTTAGAACTATTCTTATCGTTTAAAATCTCATATAGTGGAAAAATTAATAAAAGTAAAAATATGCCTTCATAATTATTAAAAACAGACAAAGTTGATATAGATGAAATATTAATTTCTCTTAATCGAAAAATATGAAACAAAAAAATTATGAATACCAAAAAAATATATACTTGACACCATATACCTGGAATTTTTGATTTTAATGGCTGTAAAATATATATAAAAAATAAAACTATTGATAATATAGCAGATACAAACATTGCACTATATTCAAAAGGGCCAAATAGATTTAAAAAGCCTAGGTTTAAGAACATTATTATATAAATAACAAATTTATATACAGTTACATATTTAATTTTCATACTTTTCCTTACTTAATTTATATTATTTAAAAATAGCTTCTCAACTTTTTTAGCTTCTAATTTAATATCATAATTATTTCTTTGAAAATTTGTAATAATTGTTTTTTTATTAGCAATTCTCATATGATCATCTATACATTTTTTTGCTTTCTGAGACCAATATTTAGGAGAATCTGATAAACTAATAAATTCTAAATTATCATTAACTTTTACATCTGTAGGAATTGTACCCTTAGTAGCTAAAATTGGAACACCATTCGCTTGAGCCTCTAATAACACTATTCCCAATCCTTCAAAATGAGACGGAAATACAAAAACATCAAACGCACTATACCATGCCTTAATATTTTTTTTCATTCCTAAAAATATTACATGAGAACTAATATTTAATCTTTGGGCTTTTTCTTCGAGAGCTCTTTTTTCTTCTCCTTTTCCTATTAACAACAACTTAGCATTCCGGTCAATTAGAAGATATTGTTTAAAAATATCCAGTAGAAATGATTGATTTTTTTGGTAATTCAATCTTCCAATATTTCCAATAACTGTCATATTTTCTAAATTATACCGTTTTCTTATATCTTGTCGATCAATTTTATTATAAAAATACTTTTCCTCCATCAAAGCATTTTTTATTATACGCACCTTAGGTAAACTATCTTTTTCATAGAACCAATTAGCAGCTTCCTGTGAACAAGCCCAAAAATCAGTTACATATTTTTTAATTTTTTTTCGGTTATATTCATGAAAAAATTTCTTAACTTCTCCCTTTATTCCTGTTTCCATCAACTGTGTATTATGCGCATGAATAATTATTCTTTTTATTCCATACTTTTTGGCTAACTTTAAATAATCTATATTTACTAAATTATTCATATTTACCCAAAAACAATCATATTCTTTAGCATGTATCTTGAAAAATTCCCTTATTTTTTTAAAATATGCTAAAGGAGCGTTATGACGTGAAGGAACAGAGAAAATTCGCCCTTTATACTTTTTTATTTCAGAAGAATACGCGATTTCAGAAGAAGTAGTAACTAAAAAATCCATCTGTATTTTATTATGATTAAAATTCCTATAGTAATTCATAATTACGGACTCGACTCCACCATAATTATCAGTCATCCCAAATGTTAGAATTTTATACATCCTTTTTCCTTCATTTCATTATTCCTATAATTCTTTCTTCAACTTTGCTGGTATACCTACATATACTCCAGATATTTTATTAATTCCATTAATGACTGCGTTCGCACCTACTATACTATTTTTATTTATACTTGTATCTTTTAGCACAACTACATTAGTTCCAAGCCAACAATTTTCCCCTATTTTTATACTTCTTTCAATAAATCCTTGTTCAGCAATCGTTTTATTTACATTTTCAAAACGATGATCATGATCATAAATTGAAACATTATTAGCAAGTAATGTATTTTTACCAATAACTATTACATTTCTACTTACTAATCTACTAAATTCACCAATATATACATTTCTACCTAATTGGATTTTTGCACCTTTTGATAATAATATTTGACAATAAGAACTTATATAAGTTCCATTTTTTAGAACCAAGCATGCATTTCTATCTATAACAATCTTCGTTTTCCATGAAACATATGGTGGGTGAGAAGGTCCACTAAATTGGATTTTAATCTTTTTTCCATACTCAATTTTGAGAAGTAAGAGCTTTATATAATTAAAAAGCCATTTACATATTTTTTTTAATCCTATCATTGTATTCCTTAATATATAAATTCATCAATTTTTTAGAACAATTTGTAATATCAAATTTAGAAGACACAATATTTTGATTTCGTTTACTTATAACACCATTTTGAACTCGTGTCTTTATAGCTTCTACCCACTCATTTACTTTCAATGGTAAAAATTCAATATTATTTGATACTTTAACTGCACGCGGAACTCTTTCTGACACTATAGTTGGTAATCCTGAATATTGTGCTTCAACAGCAGCCATTCCTAATCCTTCCCATCTAGAAGGAAATAAAAATATATCGAATGCTGAATAAAACTTACTAATTTCACTTGTGGTATTTACTATAGTAAACATTTTTTTATTAGAAAGTTGGGCTAAAAATTTTTCTTTTTTTCCATCTCCAACCAAAAAGAAATGATATTTTTGCGGATCTAATTTTTCAGAAATACGTAATAAAAATTCCTGATTTTTTTGTTCATTAAAGGTTCCCACATGTCCTAAAACTATTTTATCATTATCAATATTGTACCGTCCTCTAATGGTATTACGATCCACAGGATTAAATTTAAAGTCTAAAGCATTAATTCCATTTTCAATAATAGTAAATTTTCGTTTGTTACCATATAGCTTATTTCCTGCTTCAGCACTCGCAGCAAAACAAAGATCTGCATGTTTTAATAAATATGGTTTTAATAAAATATTAAGTACTTTAGCCTTATATTCAGTATTATGAGTATGAACAATCGTTATAGTAGGAGCTTTTTTACATGCCAACAACTCTAATGTCATTGTTGCACTATTACCATGAATATGTACAATATCATATTTATTCTTTTTAATAATATTTCTCAATTTAATGATATAAGAAAATGGATTTTTTGTTCGTGGAAGTTCATATAAGACTGTGCCATTTTCTAAGGGCATAGTATTTAAAATTTTATTGTCAAAACTTTTTGCGACTATATCAATTTGGTTATATTTTTTTAATTCATTGTAGTAGTTTCTTATGTGGACTGGAATTCCAGTTAATGAAAAATCAACTGTACAGATTTCTAATATCTTCATTCTACATCAACTCTTCTACAATTTTTTCTAAACTCAAATTAAACTGTTTATTATTACTACTCTCACCAGTATTTTTAGTTTTAACTATTTCATCATAATTATTAATAGTTGTTAAAAGATTCTCTACATCATAAACTGGAATAATATTGTTCATTCTTTTTGCTATTAGTTTAGTGAAATCAACCTGATGATTATTCACATGCTCATGAAATTTTTCTTGTCTTGGAACAACAATAGGAACTTTTCCAAATTGTAAGGCCTCAATAAAACTGGATGGGCCACCATGAGTTATCACGATATGGGCTTCTTTTAAAGTTTGTTGCATCTCTTCAAAAGACATCATTTTGTGTGCTTCGCAGTGGACCGGGGTATAAGTACTAAATCCAGTTTGGATAATAACCTTTTCATCAATAGAACCATCAGCTACAAGGGCATCTACCTTTTTTATTAATCTATTAAATGGTTGTTCATGTGTCCCAACTGTAACAAAAATCATAAGATCACCTAATTAAAATATACTTCCTAAATTAATTGCTTTTGGATAAACCTTTTTCATTTCTTCCCATTCAACAATAAATCTATCAGTTACTGGATATACTAATTTTCCAGTAACCGTTGGCTTATCATAACGATCAAAAACTTCAATATATATTGTTTTAGCGCCCATTAATTTTCCAATATAAAAAAATGGAACTGCCACAGCAGCTCCACTAGAGATAATCACATCAGGTCGCTCTTTACGAAGTACTTTAATGGCCAAGAAAGTATTTCTTATCAAATTTTTGATATTTCTATTAGTTGGATAATAACACCCATACATTTTTTCACCTTTTAATTTACTACGAGCATCTTCTTTATTAAAAGTTACCCAAAATCTATTTTTATTTTTCCAAAAAGGTTTCAACATATATAAATGGGTCAAATGTCCACCACTTGAACCAACCAAACATACTTTCATTTTTATACTCCTTAATACGCTCCATTAGGATGGATCATAACCAAAATCGTTTTAATAATCAATTTAAAATCTTCCCACAAACCAGAATGATTGATATAGACAATATCCAGCCAAACCATTTCATCAAAATCTGCTTCACTTCTACGTGTTACTTGCCAAAGACCTGTACAGCCAGGCATAACTAACAAACGTTGTTTATCATAATCTGTATATTCTGCGACTTCAGAAGGAAGAGGTGGACGCGGTCCAACCAATGACATATCACCGATCAAAACATTGTACAATTGTGGTAATTCATCAAGACTATATTTACGAATCATATGTCCAATTTTAGTAATTCTTGGATCATCTTTAATCTTAAACATAGTACCATTGACTTCATTTTGATCTTCTAATTTATCAAGCATTTTATCTGCGTTGACAACCATAGAACGGAATTTCCACATCTTAAATGGCTTCTCATTCTTACCAATTCGCTCTTGCGAATAAAATGCTGGACCACCATCTTCGTGTCTAATTCTAATGATTAGATACAAAAATGATGGTGATAGAAGAATTAATCCTATCGCACTAGCTACGATATCAAATAATCGCTTAATTGTGTGATAAAAAGGTCGATTATAAACCTTCTTTGGATTAACTTTCAGTCTTTCCATCGCCATCATTATTCCTCTTATCCTCTATTTTGTACTCAGTAACTAATTTGAAACTTGTATAAAATAACTATTCCTAAAGAAGTATTATAATACTTCTTTATTTTTTTGTTTAAACTTTATTATTAAATCTAAAACAACCAAAATCTTTTCTTTTTCTTTAATGGTTGCCAATTTAACTGAACATTATCTCCGTTCACAATTGCACGAGCATTATCTTCATATTCTTGAGCACGTTTACTCCCAAATTCATTGCTCAGTTTCTTTAATGCTTCACTATACTCATATTGTCTTTTAGGAAGATCATGAGCATCTGAAGCAAAGCATGCACATTGTCCTGCCTCAATGAAGCGTCTGCTCATTTCTTCTATTTTCTGACCAAACGTACCAACATATGAACTAGCAGTAATTTGAACCAAGCAGCCTTGCTCAATTAATTCTTGCAAGATCTGTGGCTCTTTCAAAATTCTACTATTTCTTTCTGGATGCACAATAATTGGTGTAATACCTCGCTGCTGGATATTAAAGATCATATCCTTAGCATAGGTCGGAACATCATCACTTGGGAATTCTAATAACATATATTGCCCTTCTTCGTCTAAGAAGAGAATATCATTATTATCTAGTGCATCAGGTAAATCTCCTGAAATTCGTACTTCTTGCCCAGGAAATACTGTTAATGGAATTTTTGCTTCATCAAGCATATCTTGAAAGTTCTCAGTTAACCGAATCACATCATCTTTATGATTAGTATACTTTCCATTTAACGTATGTGGCGTACACACAGCATGCGTAACACCATCTTTTACGGCATCCCTTGCCAATTTGATTGAAGTTTCCCAGTCTTTTGATCCATCATCAATTCCTGGCAAAATGTGACAGTGAATATCAACTAAAGTCATAATTACTTCCTAAACTTAGAAAATAAACCTTTTTTCTTTGTATCTTCTTCTCCGTAGCCATAACCATAGCCATAACCATAGCCCGCATTTTCAGAATCTACATCATTCATGATATAACCCAAAATACGAGCCTTAGCAAACTCAAGCATTTCTACAGCTCGCTTAATTGCCATCTTCTGTGTCTTTCCTTGGCGAACTACCAGGACAACACCATCCAAATGGCTGGCTAATTCTTGAGTATCAGATACTTCAAGAACTGGTGCTAAGTCAATAATAACTAAATCATAGTGTTCTTCGGTTAAGCTGACAAAATCACGCATTCGCTTAGAACCAATCAATTCTGCTGGATTAGGTGGCATCGGGCCAGCTGTCAATACAAATAGATTGTCTACTCCACTTTCTTGTACAACGCTATCAAGATCAACTTCTTTTGCAGCTGAAGAGATAACTGTACTAAGACCAACGTGATTACTTAAATTAAAAGTTGAGTGAACTGTAGGTCTACGTAGGTCGGCATCAACTAATAAAACCTTACGACCTGCTTGAGCGTAGGTAACAGCAACATTAGCAGCAACAGTAGATTTACCTTCACTAATATTAGCTGAGGTAAATGCTAAAGACTTAATGTCATGATCCACTGCCATAAAGTTAATATTAGTACGAACAGTACGGAATTGTTCAGCTATTGGACTCTTTGGCTTAGCTACAGTGATTAATTTAGCACCATTCTTAATGGTTTCATCTGTACCACGCTTTTTCTTAAATAATGGCATTTTGTCCTCCTACTCTTATACTCTACGTCTCTTAGCTTGTCCACGATTAGTCATATTTGCACTCTTTTTAATAGTAAATGAAGATGACAAGTGGAAGTGAGCGATTTGACCTAAGTTAGTTAAGCCTAATTCACGAGTTAAGAATTCATCGTCACGAACAGTAGTATTACTCATCTCACGAATAATAACTACAGCTAAGCTCAATACCAAACCAACTACGAAGCCAGCTAGAGTGAACAACTTAACGTTAGGTGATGATCGAACACCATTAATACCACGTGCAACAATAGTTACGTTATTAACGCTCATAATAGTAGGAATTTCTTTACGGAAAGTTTCGACTACTGCATTTACTTCTGCCTTTGCCTTAGCTGGTGTATCAGCCTTAGCTGAAATTGAGAAGACTTGTGATTGTTGTTGGGTACCTACTGAAATACTCTTAGCAAGTTCTTTTGCAGAAACTGAATAACTCTTACCGCTTCGTTCAATTACAGCTGGGCGAGCTTTTCTTACTAATCTTCTTCTGCCGTTTTCATCAGTTCTGTACACTGCTTTTTGTGCTTTTTTCACAACAACAGTTGGATTAGCTAAACGATTAGAAGCTTCTGTCAAGATCTTGTTACTTGTTACGATGTCTTTATAAGTAGTAACCATCTGCATGTTAGCTTGTTGAGTCGCATAAGCTGCGTTTGGATCATTGTTACGACTCTTTTGGTTAACTAATAATTGAGCAGTTGAAGTATATTTAGGAGAAATTACAAATTCTGAAACTCCCCAGCCGACTAAGGCAAGACCTACACTCCAAAGAATCAATGCCCAGATATGCTTACGGCAAATGCGTAATAATTGGGTAAGATCGATTGTATTTTCTTGTTCTTGTTTTTGTTCCATATCTCTTTCCTTATACTAGCGATTCATGACATAGCTGGCACTATTAGCAGCAACTCTTACCTTAGGAAGACCTAACGCTGCTCTTAATTTATCAGACACTCTTTGTCTTTCTTGTCTACTTACTACTTCGATTTCCATAGTACCAAACTTAGGATTCTGAGTTTGCTTACTTACACCCTGAGCATGATCTTGTGACAAGTTATCTGTTGCATGTCTATAGTCCATCCCGATCTTGTACATTTGATTCATAGTCAAGTCAGTTTGCATTTCACTTGAGATTGAATTCAAGAATTTAGTATTAAGTAGTGTAGTAGGTGAGATAGACTTCTTAAGAAGTGCCATGACAACACGACGATCACGGTCTTGACGACCATAATCTTGACGTGGATCCCCATGTCTAAGTTGAGCAAAGGCTAATGCCTTCTTGCCATCCATATGGTAGGTCTTACCTTCTTGGAAGTGGTATCCCATATTGTCGAAAGTCAATGGTGAAGTTACATCAATACCACCAACTTGATCAATAGCCTTCTTAAGACCACCCATGTTGATCATAATGTAACCGTCAATTGGCACACTATAGTATTTATCCAGTGTCTTAACTGTTTCACCAACTCCGCCTAGTGTATAAGCAGAGTTAATCTTCGTTACTCCATATTGTGGGAAATCTGGGAAGATTGCATTTGAATCACGTGGAATAGATACAATTGACGTACTATTAGTCTTAGGATTAATTGCCATCATCATGATGGTATCAGTACGTCCTTTCCAGCTACGTCCCATTGCTCCAGTATCAGTACCGAGCAAAAGAATATTGATTGGTTTCTTCTGCGCTAGCAAATTATCAAGATTACGTCCCTTGTTGCTCTTAGTTGTCTTAGCAACGGGAGTATACATATTTTGCGTGGTATCACGTAAGTTCTTATAAACCATACCACAAACAAAAAGTGCAATAACTACAATAACGCCGATCACAATCCAGAACCAACGCCAAAACTTACGATGGTGATGACGGTGATGTCTATGGTGGTGATGGCGACGTACATCATTATTTGGTTGATTATTTTCTGCCATTTTGATCCCCTTAATTATTTATACAACTTTCTTATTATATACTCATACCGCTGTTTTTTACCAGACCTGTAACGGTTTTCTAATCCAAATAATCGTGTTTTTTCATATTATATTAAATATGTAATACAATTAACTTACATACATTTTTAATAACGAGGTGTTTACATGATAGATAATCAACCTAAAAAAACTAAGGCCTATATTGCAGGCGTTAACTTGAAGGATCCTAACTTCGACTACTACATGACTGAACTTGCCAACTTAACTGAAGCAAATAATATGGAAGTAGTTGGTCAAAGCTCACAAAACGCGGAATCAATTGTTGCCGGAACTTACTTCGGTGTCGGTAAGATTAACGAGATTAAGGCGATGGCCCAAGGCTTGAAAGCTAAAGTCTTGGTCTTAAATGATGAATTAACTCCAGTACAGATCCGTAATCTTGAGAAGTTAACCAAGATGCGCGTGATTGATCGAACTGAATTAATCTTAGAAATCTTCGCCAGTCGTGCAAGAACTAAGCAAGCTAAACTGCAAGTTCAACTTGCCAGATTGCAATACGAATTGCCACGTCTCCACCCTTCCGAGAACAACCTAGACCAGCAACGTGGTGGTGGTTTCTCCAACCGTGGTGCCGGTGAAAGTAAACTTGAATTGAATCGTCGAACAATTGGTAAGCAAATCTCTGCTATTAAAAAAGAACTCAAAGCTGTTGCCAGCCAAGAAGAGATTAAATCTGCTCGTCGTAATCAAAGTCGCATCCCTAAAGTTGCTCTTGTCGGCTACACCAACGCCGGCAAGTCCACAACAATGAACGGCCTACTCCGCGAATTCTCTAAAGAAGGCAGCGACAAGGAAGTTTTCGTTAAGAACATGCTCTTTGCCACTCTGGACACCAGCGTGCGCCGGATCGACTTGAAGGACAATTTCAGTTTTATTCTTTCTGACACCGTTGGTTTTATTTCTAAGTTGCCACACAACTTAGTTGAATCATTCAAGGCAACCTTGCAAGAAACACGCGACGCCGATCTTTTGATTAACGTGGTTGATGCATCCGACTCTAACATGGTCCAGATGATCCGCACTACACAGAACGTGCTAGACGAGATCGGCGTTAAAGGCATTCCAATGATTACCGCCTACAACAAGGCCGACAAGACCGACCGCAATTACCCTCAGATCGAAGGTAGCGACATTCTTTATTCAGCAACTGATCCCAAGTCAATTAAGCTCTTGGCTGATCTCATTACCAAGCGTGTCTTCTCTGATTATGGCAAGTTCAACCTCACACTTCCTTTGAGTGCAGGTAAGGAACTGGCCTACTTACACGAGAATGCCCAAGTCTTGAGTGAAAACTATGAAGACGACGGCGTCCACATCGAAGCCAATATTGCACCGGATGATCAAGGTCGTTTTAAAGAATATCTAGTCTAATTATAGGAACGAATAATGAAAAAACATAATTTGCTGGTAATTGCTGTTGCGTTATTCGGGTGTGTTGCACTTAATAGTGAACCTATTCAAGCAGCCAAATATTCTAAATCAGAAGCTAAGAAAGTTAAGTATTTCCAGCGCGAATATCGCGGCTTGAGTAAAACCAAATACAACCGCAATAATATTTACCAGCAAGCACCTAACTTTGCCGATCCATTTTCACCAGGGACATTAACCCCTACGTATATTCCCGATACGATGAGCTACATTAATTACTATCGCGAATTAGTAGGACTGCCAGCTGAAGCTAACCATAACGAAGACAATCAAAGCGCCCAGATTGGCGCAGCCGCGCTAGCTTCAGTTAATGCAGCCGCTAACTTGAAGGCCCACGGCCTCCTCGACTATCTTCGCCCTAGTTATATTAGTGAATCTGATTGGAATATCGCTGAAAGTTCAACTTTAGGCAATATCAACTTCTTGGATAACGCGGGTAGTACTTCGGCCGGTGAGGTTGTAACGGATCTGATTCGCGAGGATAATAATATCGCAGGTACTGGGAATATCGGGCACCGGGCCATGATCTTATCTACTCGCGCAACACGGATGGGAATCGGTGCAGCATACGGCGTAAGTAACGACATGCTCTATTCTGTGGAATATGGACTATTTGCTGATGACATCTTGCGTACGCCTGTGAAGAAGCAAGTTGTTTATCCCGCTACCACGGTCTTTCCCTATGAATTAATTGGCAGGAATACTCCATGGTCGTATGCAACAACGAAGAAGATCTCTGGTACACCGAAGATTTATATTACTGATTTATCCACCAAAAAAAAGAAGCGTTATCGCGCAACACAAGTACGCAATTTTAACACGATGTTTTACGGTGAAGGTTATACCACAACGATTACGTATCGCCCAGGTAAGATTAAGCTAGTTAATACACATAAGTATAAGGTACAGATTGGCAAGCATTATACATATTCATTTAGATTTTTTAGACAGAACGGAAAATTAAAGTAGATACAAAAAGAGTCTGGGAAATAAGTCTTATTTTGACTTAAAATCTAATTTCTTAGAAAGTAAAAATACTGATATATCAGCATTTGTTTAAATGCTAATTATCAGTATTTTCTTTATTTTAGAGTTTTTTCCCAGACTCTTTAGAATATGTTTAGATTTATTATTTATATTAACTCCAACTTTAAGTAAAATAGTTATTAGGCTTAAGTGGTCGCTCCCTTAGGCTTAGTAACTCTTCGTGACTACACACCCCTCAAATTCTGAAGTTACGGAGGTGACAGTCATGAATAATTGGATAGACTGGAGAGTTAGCGCACCGTGATCGTGCTTACTATTGCAGTCAGAATTATCCTAGACGCTTTGGGCAAATTTGCCATTCGTCTAGCGATAGCTTACGCGACAATAAAAAAAGCTAATCGCAAGGATTAGCTAACAACACAGTCATCTGAGTTACGATCGGAGTTAGTGAGTCCCATTCACTAGCTCCTTTTCTTTTATAATTATATATTTTTATTGCTCAATTCGCAATTATTACACTAAATGCGACCCTAATCAGGGTGGCATTTGTTCATTATAATGATTCTACAATTGTTCCTATTGATGTGTTCTAATTAATCACGACGTTTACGATCAATTAATCCTAAACTTGCAAGTGCAATTAAGGCTAAGCCGATTAAGCCGGCATTGCTCTTCTTTTCACCAGTTTGTGGCAAAGTATTCTTATTGCTATCAGCTGCTTTATTTACAGTTGAAGTAGATTTCTTTAAACCATTAGTTGCTTGTGTGCCCTTTGGTGCAACTCTGTTAGAAAGCTTAATAGTGTGAGTACCTGTCTTTTTGTGTTCAACACTACTATGGTTCTTCTTAGCTGCTTTCTTTTCACCATGTGGCTTAACACCTTTAGAATTATCATCCTTACGCTTGTCTGGATTATTTGGTTTCTTTTCAGGCTTTGGATTTTCTGGTTCATCTGGTGTTGGAGTTACAGGATCTGTCTTTGGTTCTTGTGGATATTTTTTATCCGGATCTGGAATGATTGGTTCAGGATTTACCGCATTTGACTTATAAGTGATTACTACAGTTACATTTTCAGTATCTTTATTAACGGATTCTGAAGTAACAGACTTGTTCTGAGTTCCATCTACGTAAGAGTCATATCCAGCAATTTGTGGCACATCAAAGCTAGTCCATTCACCACTTGCTGGAGTCCATGGCGTAGCTTCTTCAGTACCATCGACATGCTTAGTCACTTCACGCTTAAATTCTACAGTTTGCTCTTTAGTAACTGTCGTGCCATCAGGATTTTCAATAATAATTGTTCTGGTTGGCTTCTTAGTTTCAGTAGTCTTAGTTGGAGCAACAATATGTAATTGATATTTGCTGGTCATTAAGTCTGCTAAAATATTGCCATCTTTTTCAGCATGGATATTTTCACTATATGGATCATATGAACTAGCCGGAGACAAACGCAATGCGATTTTAACAATATTATTATCAGTATCTTGCTGAGCATCCCAATCATGACTCAATTCGCCAATATCGTTTTTAACATTATCTGCATTAGTTACTTGATTGAAGTATTGGTGCAAGTCATCTAAGTTAGTAAAGATGAAATTCAATCCGCGTTGGCCAATTTGGTTAGAATTATCATCAGCTCTAACGTAAGTTACATAATCTGAATTCTGACGTCCAGTTACATTGTTTCCAGATTTATCAGTCCAAGTTTGATTATTAATCTTAAGCAAATCTTGAAGAGCTTCACCGTTTTGACCATTAGCAATCACTACAATTGCTTTATTTCCTTCAAAGTCATTAATTTCAAAAGCATTTCTAGCATCTGGTAAGATGACCTTATTCATTGAGATAACAGCTGGATTGGTTAAGTTCTTAAACATATTCTCAACGCCGCGAAGCACTCCTACACCAGCCTTACCTTCAATATAACCGGCTGGAGTAATTCGTTTAATATTACTTAAATCCCAGTTATCTATGTTAATTTGCTTAGCGCCGGAGGCATCGAACATCCCTTCAGCAATTTGTAATTTACCTGTATTCCAGCCACTCAAGTCAATGTTAGTTAACTTAGGAGTATTGTAGAACATTTGACGAGTATCATGAACATTCTTTGTATTCCAGTGAGAAATATCACCAACAGTAGTTAATGAAGTATCACCCGCAAACATCATTGCCAGACTGTAGTTTTGTTCAGTATTCTTTAACCCAACACTACTTACATCCCATTTAGAAAGATCTAATTTTTCAAGGTTCTTGTCATTGGTAAACATGTAGCTCATGTCAGTTACATTGGAAGTATCCCAATTGCTTAAATCAAGCTTAGTCAAATGTCCTAAGCTCTCAAGACCTTTTGGATCATAATTATCTGTTGTCGGATTGTTAAAAGTAGCAAACATGTAAGCCATATTAGTTACATTTGAGGTATTGAAATCTTCAAGTCATTTAATGATTTTAAGCTTTGGATCATTAAAGAACATGTAACTCATATCGGTAATATGACTAGTGTCCCAGCCAGTTAAGTCTATACTTTCAATCTTCGGCATATTGGAGAATAGATTATTAAAACTGGTGATACTTGGTGAAAAGCTAACACCGCTTAAATCAAGAGTAGTTGCGTTAGAATTCTTAGCTGCTCTAATAACAGCATCTAAAACTTCACGGGTAATATTTTTAGCACCATTAATATTTACGTTTTGTAATTTAGTATCTGCAAAAGCAAACATTACGTTTGTATTAGCATCTGGTGCAAACTTTGTATCACTAAAATCAACATTTTCCAAGTTATTCGCACCGTAAAACATTGTGCTAAGATCTTTTACTTTTTCTAAGTTAAGACCAGATAAGTTAACACTCTTCAATGAAGTATCATTAAAGAACATACCGCCCATATCTGTAATATGGCTAATATCAAGACCGCTTAAGTTAACGTTCTTAAGGTCAGGCATGTTAGAAAACAAGCCATGTAAACTAGTAACATTTGGTGATAAATTGATATCACTTAGGTCAGCAGTGGTTGCGTTAGAGTTCTTAATCGCTCTAGTGTAAATTCTTAATATATCATCAGTAACATTTTTAGCATTTTTAAGATTTACGCTCTTTAATTTGGTAGAGCCAGCAAAAGCATTGCTCCAGTCTCCTTTAGCATAGACTTTATTTTTATCTTCACTGCCTTGGTCATCAATCACAATACTGGTTGCGCCATTTTTAGTAATGTTTTGAATTAAATCCTTAGTAATGAAAAATTTGTCGATATCTGTAATCTTTCCAGCCTTGATAAAATCTTCCGTATTTGGAATGTAGATATTTTCTTTATCACTACCATTGTATTTATTTAAGGTGTACTCGTGAGTTTCATCATTTAGACTACCATCCCAGTCAGCAACGTTATATTTGCTGTCATTTTGTGTTTCAGGTTGAGTAGTATTGGCAGCAGCTGGTGATTGTGTCTTTTCTACATTTTGGTCAGCTGATTTTTGAGTTTGGTTGGCAGCTAGTTGTACTTGATTTTGAGCAGTATCAGCCTTTGTTTCACTAGATTCTGCTTTTTGAACTTGTGTATCTTTTTTATCTGTAGTTGATTGAGAAGTTTCTCCTGTATTATCTTGTTTGCTATTTTGAGGAACTTCTACTGTTTGAGTAGTATTCTTTTGAGCACTACTATCTGAATCATTCTGTTGAGTGGTAGTGGCGTCAGTAGATTTATCCGTTGAAACTTGCGTTGTTTCAGGTTGAGTATTACCAGTCATTTCATCAGCGTTTACTCTTTGACCGTTAATTCCCATAAAAGTGATCCCTATTAATACTGAAGCAGCACCAATAGTTAATTTACGAATTGAAAAATGAGCTTTTTGATTGTTCATTTGTCTAAGTTTCTCATTAAAGTTGTTTTTAGATAACATTTCACATCGTCCCCTCATTCACTTGATATATTCGAGTATACTATTTTTAGTTTTTAAAACAATAGTTATGCAATTGAAAAGAATGCTTTAAAATCAGTTATTTAGGGGATTATTAAATTTTAGATTTTCTGTTATTTAAAAGAGTAAATAAAAAAAGGAAGCTGAATTTTCAGCTTCCTTTTCATATTTATAATATTCTCTTAGCAATTGTAGGCTCATTATAACTAGATACGTTTTGCAAAATGGTTCCTTGTTCAGGAGTAGCCGCATTGACATATTGATTATTACCAATATAAATTGCAACGTGATATGGAGCGGTCTCAGAACCCCAAAATACCAAATCCCCTGCTTGAAGTTGGTTAAGTGGAACTGTTTGTCCTACTTTAACCTGATCATAAGTAGTACGAGGTAAATTAATTCCTGCAGCATGTTGGTAAACATATTGAACTAAGCCAGAACAGTCAAATTTATCAGGTCCTGCAGCTGCCCAAACATAGGGCTTACCCACCTGCTCTTTAGCAAGGGCTACAATTGAAGCAGCTTTACTTGAAGCTTGCATTGAAGAATTTTTATTTTCTTCATTCTTCTTAACTGCCTCATTAACGATTTGATTAGCCTTTTTAACTTTTTCTTCTTTAGTCTTATTTGTATTATTATCTTTTAATGCGGCAGAAATTTTTTTATTAACATTCGTAGTTGTTTTCTTAACTTTATTAGCTAAAGTAGCTACCGATGTCTTTTTCTTCGTAGCTGTCTTAGTAGATTCAGTTGCTTCATTGACATCAACGGTATAACGCGCTTCAATCCATTCACGCGTCCCTACCTTATACCATAGATTACCCTTACTATCGACAGCTGTCGCAGCTACATTCCAAACAGAGCCATCTTTAGCACGATAGCCCATAAATTTACCATTTTCATAATTTGTCCAAATATTCAAACTTTTACCAGGTAAATAACTAATCTTTACTCGTTTAATGGCAGTAAAGTTTGCTGCACGGACAGTTTTAAGTGATGTTATTGCAGAAACGCCTGTAACAGAAAGCGCTGCAGCCGCTCCCAATTTAAATAATTTGTGCTTTGACATAATTCAATCCTCTTGGTAGCGAAATCAATCCCACTATTACTCTCATTAATGACTCCATTATCACATGTGCTATAAAAAAGCGCAAATAACTAGGTATTATTAAAAAAGACACATCACGAATTGTGAGGTGCCTTTAACTTTATTTCTATTGATTTTAATTCAAAATACGTTTAGCAACACTTGGGTAGAAATAAGTGCTGATAGTTTGCTTAACTACACCTTGTCCAGGAGTAGCTGCATGAATATATTGATTGTTACCGACATAGATACCCACGTGGTAAGGAGCACTTGCTGAACCCCAGAAGAGTAAATCACCTGGTTGAAGGTTATTCATTGAAACGGTAGTACCTTGCTTTACTTGATCATAAGTGGTTCTACCAATATTAACACCGGCTGCTTTTGAGTAAACATATGAAGTAAGACCTGAACAGTCAAAACTATCTGTACCTTGAGCACCATAAACATAAGGCTTGCCAACTTGAGCAGAAGCTAAAGTGATAACTGATGATGCATCCCCAGTTGCTTGAACTGACTTCTTAACCTTCTTGGTCTTATTAGCTGCAGCAGTAGTGGTAGCGGTCTTCTTGGTAGCTGCATTTGCTGCCTTAGTTGATGCAGCACTGGCATCAGTTGTAGCATATTGTGCTAAAATCCATTTATTTTCCCCAATCTTGTACCAATTACGGCCCTTTGAATCAAACTTTTGCTCTAACACTTCCCAAGTGGTACCGTGTTGTGCACGTTGGCCTGTGAAGTGACCGCCATTGTAGTTATCCCAGATGTTAACACCATATCCTGGAACATAATTAATTGTAACTTTAATTGTGGCAGCTTGAACATTAGCAGTAGTTGAATCTGATTGAACAGCATTTACTGCAGCCACACCGGTTATAGTTAAAGCAGCAGCTGCAGTAACTTTTACGAAATTGTTCTTAATATTCATTAAGTACTCCTGTATCTATAACACAAAACTAGATTTCTGCGGTAACGAAAATTCTATTAAACTTAATATAATTTAAAATCTTAAAAATTATTTAACACATCCAACAATGTCTATAATAGTTGCCTTATGTTACAAAATAGTTACAAAGGTAATACTAATTTAATAAAAATAGTTATCCTTTTCACATTTCTGTTGTAGAATTGTCCACTATGCTAAGAAAAAGTAAAAAGAGAGCTAGAAATCTTTTTTCTAACTTTCTTTCTCAGATATATGTATTTTTTGTTTTTAAAAGATGAATTAACCGATAACACGCTTAGCAGCTGATGGGTAGAATGATGCTAAAGTTTGAGTCTTAACATTTTGACCTGGAGCTGGAGCGTGAACAAACTTACCGTTACCAATGTAGATACCTACGTGTGAGTTACCCCAGAACAATAAGTCACCTTTCTTAAGAGACTTAGTTGAAACTGATACTGACTTACCGATAGTAATTTGACCGTAAGTAGTTCTTGGTAAAGTCTTGTTAGCTGCATTCTTGTAAACATAAGTAGTTAAGCCTGAGCAGTCGAATCCGTAAGGGCCAGTAGCACCCCAAACGTAAGGCTTACCAACTTGCTTCTTAGCAAGCTTAACAATAGCGTTACGCTTTTGGGTTGTAGATGAAACCTTATTTACTGAATTTGATTCAGGTGTACTGGTTTCAATAGATGAAGCTGAGTTGTTGATGTCAATAGTAGTGGTATTTTCAACATCGTCAGCGTGAACAGTTGCTGGAACGCTAATTGCTGAAAGACCTGTAAAGAAAATTGATAAAGCTGCTGTATATTTAACCAAAGTACGTTTGAAACTCAAAATTAATTGTCTCCTTTAAAAACTGTTTTCTTGTTTTTTATTTATTCGTTTTAATTTCTTAATTAATGCCAAATTCAATTGACGTTTTATATAGTATCTTTCGAATGTTACATAACTGTGTCAAAAAAACTACCATCACGTTAAAAAACAGTTCCAACAAAAAAATAATCTATAAAAAAGACCACTTTGTAAAGATTAATGAAAGCTTGCTACCAGCTTGTCTAGCGTATTCTTAGTCTTAGATAGATCATCATTAACTAATACATGAGCGTAAGGCTTTAAGTCCTCCGGTAATGCGTTTAACTCACTGCCACTAAGCCTTTCCTTGATTTTGGCAGGATCATCTCCTCGCTTTAACAAACGCTCTTTTAATTCTTCTTTAGTTGAAGTAGTAATGTATAAAAAATATACCTTATCTTTCAACTGATTAATGTAAGAATAGATTCCTTTGATATCAACAATTAATGAGACTAAGTCGTTCTTTTTCCAAGCGAGATTTAATGCTTCACGACTTGAGCCATATTGATATGAACCATAAGTAATATGTTCAAAGAAATGGAGCTGGTTAAAAGTTTCATCTGTTTCAAAATGATATGAAACACCTTGCTTTTCTCCAGCTCGCATCGGTCGCGTCGTATGTGTCAATACGCGCGGAATGCCATATTTTTCATTTAAATAATCAGAAATAGTCGTCTTACCAGCACCACTTGGCCCCGCGATCAGAATTATTTTTTTCAAAAGAAAGTCCCCCACTTGAAAATATTGCTCATCTATATTAACATGCTTCTGTTTAGAAAGACTAAGACTTTTTATCGTGATTATCGAGAAAGGAAGATAAGCCTATGAAAAAAGCAGATGTAAAAGTTGGCGCTATTGTTGGTGCTAAGTCAGAAGAAGAACTTAAGAAGCCATTCCAAGGTAAAGTAGAAAAAATTTATGAAAACTCTGCTCTTTTAGCAATTACTTCATACGATCCGGTTGATACCACCGCCGTTAGTGACTTGAACAACAAAATCGTTGTTAACTTCAAGAACTTAAAGGCTGCTCGCGCCGCTAAAAATAGTAAGACTGCTTCAACTAACGAAGTTAAGGTTGAAAAGATCGCTAAGAAGAAAGACAATTCTTCAAAAGAAGAAAAATAATTTTCTAATTGCTTAGTATCCTACGTATTTGCGCAGGATATTTTTTTTGCCTAAAATAAAAAAGATACAAAGTATAAAGAAGGAAAAAGTATGAAAGAAAAAACTAGAACTGTCTTGTATTGGTTCATTCTTATTCAGCCATTTCTCGACCTTTATTGGTTCTACAATGGTAAATTAGCCAATATTTTGCCATTTACTCTGCCAACAATTATTAGGATTTTAGCTGTTTTTGTAATTTTTTGCATGTTTTTTAGCCAAAAGCAAAACTGGCAAAAATTAGGCCAAGAAAAGTGGCTAATCGTTTATCTGGCTCTTTTGATTATTTACTCGCTCTTGCACTTAATCCATGTCAGACATTTCAACAGCGTTAATCCAAGCGATTACAACTACTCTACTGTTAGCGAAGTATTTTACCTGATTAGAATGCTTATGCCGCTAATGGTAATTTTCTTTACCAAAGAATTGAATTTTACTCACAAACAATTTAGACAGGTAATTTCAGGCATTAGCGGTCTATTCTCGTTCACCATCGTGATTAGTAACTTATTCGTCATTTCACTCAGAAGTTACGAAACCGGCTTTATTAGTGCCAATATCTTTGAATGGTTCGTTAACCCCAACATTGGCTATTCGCACATGGCTTCGAAAGGTTTCTTCAACTTTACGAATATGGTATCGGCAGTTCTTTTCATGCTCATGCCTTTAATGCTCTATTTCATGTTCAGTCACTTCAACTGGAGGATTGTCACACTAAATATTATTCAAGCTTTAGCCATGATTGAACTTGGAACCAAAGTTGCCTTGATCGGCTTAATCGGTGGCATTATTATCGGTATTTTGCTTTATGTCTTTCATCTATTTATTGTTAAAGATGTTCCCAAAAATAGGAAAGCTGTCCTCGTTGCTCTTTTAATGGAAGCCGGCACAATTGCGATCATTCCTTTTGGCCCAGCAATTCAGCGCTACAATTACGAAAAATATCTAGCTCAACAATCCGACAACAGTTTAACCCAAGCTAAACAAGAATTAGCTCAAGGATTAAAGAAGTATCCTACTGGACAAAAGCGCAAAGAATTTTTAACTGACTTTATCGAAAAGCATTATCAAGATTATGCTTTAAACAAAAAATTTGTCACTAAGAGCTACCCTTATAAATATGATCCAGAATTCTGGCTTAAGATCATGAATGAGCCAGGCACTTCTAGAATGGAAAACCGTCACGTTGAAAAGGCCATGCTGGATCAAGTACTTAAGACCAATAACAATAAATTAGATAAAGTTTTCGGTATTTCCTATACTCGAGAAACTAATATCTTTAACTTAGAGCGCGATTTCACTAGCCAGGTCTATTCACTGGGATGGCTAGGCATGTTACTCTTCATTGGGCCATATGTAGTTATCCTACTCTATGCCGCAATTAAGTGGTTAATAAATAAACAAAAACGTACATATTTAATCAGCTCAATGCTTTTGTCAATTGCTTTCATGCTCTTTGCAGCATTTTTATCAGGCAATGTCATGGACTTCTTAACTGCCAGCTTTATCTTGGCTTTTGCTGAAGGAAGTTTGCTTAGCGAAGTTACTCGAAAAAAGACGGAATAACAAAAAATAACTGACACTAGTCAGTTATTTTTTTACTTCTGTTTAATAAAACTTGCATCTGGAATGCGAATCAAGTAATAGCGCGTAGCTAAATGCCCTGCATGCATCCCTATTCCATTTTGCCAATTTTTCTTATATTTAGCTGTATAAACAGCAACATAAGCACGTTGGTATTTCTTGTCCATCTTCGCCAATTCTTTTTTAACATACGGGATTTTCTCAGCATTAACATCTAAAGAAGTGTTTCCATATGCAATTGACGCATAATCGCTTGACGCAGTTATTTTACTTCCTGCTCGATAAAAAGTATAAGTCTGTGAACCATATTTCTTCTTAGCTGAATTAATTGTCACATAACTAGAATTACCAGTCCCAGTATTCATAATTAACGGATCATATTTAACCGTTGAAGTAATGCGATTGGCATCTTCTAAATCCGGATTATCCATAAAGGTCTGATTAAACATCCAACCAGCAGCAACTAATAAAATGACAATTTCAATTGCATTAAGTAAAAAGTTAGGCCAACTAAAGCGTTTATGTTGTTTAATAATCATCTTAATTCGACGTTTACGAATGTTTTGGATGATAAAGACTAAATAAAGAATGATAGCGACCCATATTAGGATCCCAATAATATTCCAGCTAAACATAAGCAGCCTCCTTTTAATTTATTATAGGTGAAAAATTTAAAAAATTGAATAGTATATATATTGAATACTTGGGCTTAGGGTGAGAGGATATAGTTAAGTACACCAAATTTATTAGGGAAAAATATGGTAGCAATAGCATTTTATTCAATAACTGGGCAAACTGAACGTTTTATTGATAAAACACAATTAAAAGCCCATCAAATCAGCGATGCCAACCCTAAGTATGACATGGGGCAAAAATATATTTTAATTGTCCCTTCATATCAGGACTTTATGATGGATTCCGTTGTTGATTTTTTGACGTATAAAGATAATAAGAAAAATATCATTGGAATTATAGGTTGTGGCAATCGAAACTTTAACGACCTTTTTGCTCAAACTGCTAAAAAGATCGCGGCAACTTTAAAAGTACCCATTCTTTATCTGTTAGAATTTAGTGGTACTAATCAAGATGTTAAAAATGTCCGTAAAATTGTTCATGATCTTTCTGCAGGACAGAGTGTAGTATTTGAAGATTTCTTCTACTACACTAATGATCACAGCTTAAATAAATTCAAAGAAATTAAGTAAAAAATAACCGTTGGCTAAGCCAGCGGTTATTTTTTACTTCTTAGTTGTCGTTTTCTTTTTAGTAGTTGTCGTCTTTTCCTTACTTTCAGTTTTAGTTTTTTCAGGCTTTTTATATTCACGGACTACGGTCAATTTTTCAATAATTGCTTCAACTAACTTATCAACAATTGCACTGCTATCTTTTTCAACTTCTTCTTCGCTAGCAAGTTGATCAATTCTAAAGCCAGATACATTCACATATTCTGATCGTGTCTCAAAATAAACATTGATCGGATATTCTTGACCTTCTTCAAAGAAATTAGCAATTTTCTTATAATTAGCATAAGGCAAGTTAATAATATTGGTCTCTAATGCAAAGGTAACTGGACGCTGACCAGTTACTGCTAACTGGGTTTGTACCAGTGAATCATGCTTATATGCAGCCAAAACTTCTTTAATCATCTTTTCTGCATATGGTTTGATTTTGCTTTTAGATTTACTTATATCAGCATATTTAACTGTCTCAAGATCTTGGATGTAATCTTGATTTTCAATTTTATCATTTAAATCTTTTAAATTAATCTTCAAAATAAATTGTCCTTTTTCTTGGTTAATCTATTACAAACATACTACAAAAAAATTTTTTGTCATCTTTTTAGATACTAAAATCTTACTTTAATATTTTTATTTGCTAAAATGAACAACATGAAACACAAAAAAACTAATTACAAATATTTATATATAATCATTCCTGCAGTTTTAATCCTCGTTATGGGCTTAACTTATATCCTAGTTAAAAATAAAATTGATAATGAATTTAACTGGATTTCAATGAAAGAAGAACAGAAGTTAAATGTACCCATTGAAAACCAAATGCCAGATTTACCTAACGGTTGTGAAGTAACTAGTTTATCAATGCTAATGAATTATTATGGCATTAGAGTAACTAAAAATGAATTAGCTCAAAATATCCAGCATGTCAGTTCCTTTACCAATAATGGTAAATATAGAGGTAATCCAAATCAAGGATTTGTTGGTTATATGTCCATTGAAAATGCAGGATGGTGTGTTTATAATGGGCCGCTTTATAACGTTGCACGTAAATATACCAACCGTATTCAAAATGCAACAGGGAGCGATTTTTTAAGTATATTAAAGCTCGTATCAGATGGGCATCCGGTTTTGATTATTACTACCACTACTTTTAATCGTGTTAATAATATGCAAACTTGGGAAACTAACACCGGAAAAGTAAATATAACTCCATCTTCTCATGCCTGCGTAATTACTGGTTATGACAAGAAAAAAAGGATTGTTTATTTAAACAATCCTTATGGTATTAAAAATCAAGCTGTCAATTGGAATAATCTTGAAAATAGCTATAATCAACAAGGCAAACAAGCATTATACATTAAGTAAAAATATCAATGTATTCCTAAGATAAGTCTAGCTGCACGACTCATCTTATCTGGAGTCCATTGAGGATACCAAACTAAGTTGATTTTGCACTTTTCAATTTGAGAAACAGAAGTGACTGCGGTAGTGATCTCTTTATTCAAAAGCTCAGTTAGCGGACAACCCATAATTGTTAAAGTCATTTTGATTATTGCAGTCTTATCTTCAACCTGAATATCATAAATGAGCCCTAAATCTACTAAGTTTACGTTTAATTCAGGATCTATTACTGTTTTTAAAGCGTTATAAATTTCCTTTTCTTTATCGCTCATTTTTTCTTCAATCATCCAATTGCTCCCTCCATTTGGAAACTAATTAAACGATTTAACTCAACTGCATATTCCATTGGTAATTGCTTAGTAAATGGTTCAACAAATCCCATAATGATCATTTCAGTGGCTTTTCTTTCTGGAATCCCACGGCTTTGCAAATAATACAGCTCTTCTTCAGAAATTTTTGATACAGTTGCCTCATGTTCCATAGCAACATTAGAGTTTTCAATTGAATTTGTAGGAATGGTATCAGAAGAAGACATATCGTCCATGATAATTGTATCGCATTCAACGTGCGCCTTCGATCCACTTGAATTTTTGGCAAATTTAACAGTACCTCGATAATCAGTGGAACCTCCACCTTTAGCAATTGATTTTGAGACAATAGAGCTTGAAGTATTAGGAGCATTATGCAGCATTCGTGAACCAGAATCTTGGTGTATCCCGCCATGGGCAACAGCGATTGAAAGCATCGTTCCACGTGCGCCTTCACCATTTAAATAAACGCTTGGATATTTCATTGTTACCTTTGCTCCCAGATTACCATCAACCCATTCCATTGTGGCATGTTCTGCTGCAATGGCTTTTTTAGTTTCTAAGCTATAAACATTATCAGACCAATTTTGAATTGTAGTATAACGGCAATAAGCATTCTTTAAAACATTTACTTCTACACCTGCTGCATGAAGTGAATCAGAAGAATATTGCGGAGCTGTACATCCCTCAACATAATCAAGACTTGCATCTTCATCTACAATTATTAAGGTTCGTTCAAATTGCCCTGAATTTTCAGCATTTAATCTAAAGTAAGCTTGAATTGGCGTCTTAATTTGTACACCTTTAGGAACATAAATAAATGATCCTCCTGACCAAACAGCACAATTCAAAGCAGCGAATTTATTATCGGTTGGTTTAACCAGTTTGCCAAAATATTTTTTAAATAAGCTGGGATATTTTTTTAAAGCTGTATCAGTATCAGTAAAAATGATGCCTTGCTTATCTAGCTCTTCTTTCATGTTATGATAAACCATCTCTGATTCATACTGCGCACCAGATCCTGCCAAATATTTTCTTTCTGCCTCTGGTACACCCAGTCTATCAAAAGTTTCTTTAATTTCGTCTGGCACATCAGCCCAGTCACGATACTTCTTTTTGGTATATTTTTGATAATATAGCATATCGTCTAAATTTAATTCTGATAGATCTGGACCGAAATTCGGCATTGGCATTTTTTTATAAATTTGATAAGCGTTCAACCTATAATCCAGCATCCATTTAGGCTCTTGTTTTTCTGCAGATATCTGACGAATTACCTCTTCTGTTAATCCACGTCCCGTTGAAAATTCTGGCTTAATATCATCATGAAAACCATATTTATAGTCTTCATCTTTAACAATATCCTCTGCTCTAGTCATTGACTTTTCCTTTCTTCAATAATGCTTGGCTTAATGCCCACCAAGAAATCGTGGCACATTTTATTCTAGTTGGAAATTGCATAACTTGAGTTAAAATAGCTGCATCACCTAAAAGCGTCAACTCTTTATCTAAATGTTTCTTTCCCATGGCCATATCAGAAAAAATTTTAGCCATCTTTAACGCTTCATCTTTTGTTTTTCCTTTAACCGCTACTGTCATCATACTTGCAGATGCCTGACTAATAGTACAACCGGTTCCTGTGAAAGAAACATCTTCAATTTTATTACCAACTAATTTAACAAAAACAGTAACTGTGTCTCCACAACTGGGATTATGCACTACTTCAAAAGCAGTAGGATTTATCATAGCGGATTTATTACGCGGATTATTATCATAATCTAAAACTTCTGTTTGATAGAGCAAACGTAATTTATCTAATCCCATAAAATACCTCTGTATCTTTAATTGCTTGTATAAATTTTTCTAAATCTGATTTATTGTTATAAACTTGTAGACTTGCTCGTGCAACCGATTCTTCTCCAAGTACTTTTATTAACGGTTGGGTACAGTGATGGCCAGCTCTTATTTCTATTCCCTCTTGATCCAAGGCAGTCGCTAAATCATGCGGATGGACATTTTTTAAATTAAAAGACACAACTCCGCTTCTGCTTGTAGGACCGTATACTTTAATTTCTGGCATCTTTTTTAATGCCTTTAATAAGTACTCCAGTAATGCCTGCTCATGGGCTACAATCTGATCTAAACCAATTGAATTGAGATAATCGATAGCATATCCTAAGCCAATTGCTCCTAAAATATTGGGTGTACCCGCCTCAAATTTTTGTGGTATATCAGCCCAAGTAGCAGATTCGAGAGTGACATTGCTAATCATTTCACCACCTACTCGATAAGGTGGTATTTTTTTAAGCAGATTTTCTTTACCATATAAAACCCCAATCCCACTAGGGCCAAGCATTTTATGGCCAGAAAAAGCATAAAAATCAACTTGTAAATTTTGAACATCTACTGGAAAATGACCTACCGCTTGTGCACCATCTACGACTACTAAAGCATTTTTTTCATGGGCAAGACTTACAATTTGTTTAATTGGATTAATTGTCCCTAAAACATTTGATACATGCGTGATAGCGACAATCTTTGTTTGATCAGTTAATTTGTTTTGAAAATCATTTAGATCTAAATTACCTTCAGGCGTGATGTTAACAAATTTTAATCTTGCGCCCTTTTGAGAAGCGACAATTTGCCAAGGAAGTAAATTAGAGTGATGTTCCATAACTGATAATAAAATTTCATCCCCCGCATTAATATTATTTCCTAAGCAATAAGCCACTAAGTTAAGGCTGTCTGTCGCTCCACTTGTAAAAACTATCTCTTTACTACTTTGGGTATTAATAAATCGACCCACTTTTTCTCTAGCATTTTCATAAGCTGTAGTTGCCTCAAATCCCAAGGTATCTACACTTCGATGAACATTGGCATAATCATTTTGCCAAAAATTCATCATTTTTTTGCTAATTGGTAACGCCATTTGCGTTGTAGCAGCATTATCCAAATATACTAAATTCGAATTATTGATTTTTCTATTCAAAATTGGAAAATCATTTCTGACTTCCGTAATATTTCTTTTGTCCATCAATTAATTTTCTTTCTAAAATTTCAAGCATTCTTTCCCTAACTTTCCCCTTAGGAATCGCTCCTAAAACTGCATCTAGGAAACCATGAATTACCATTCTTTCAGCTTGAACATAGGGGATACCTCGAGTCATTAAGTAGTTCATTTGGATAGGATCTACTGGACCAACGCTAGCTGCATGTGCGGCAATAACATCATTTTCATCAATTAAAAGTAAAGGATTAGCATCCCCTTGGGCCTTATCTGACATCATCAATACTCGATTCTCTTGATCTGCCTTTGAGCCATGAGCACCATGAATAATTTGTCCTATTCCATTTAATATGAGCTTAGAATCTTCTAGTAAAACTCCTCTTTGATTAATCAGACCAGTAGTATGCGGGCCACGATTGATAACTTGATTATTAATTGCCACTTGTTGATCGTTAGTCGTTACAGCAATTACCTTAGAATAAGCATAACTTCCTTCTTCTAATAATTCAGATGTAACATCTCCAACAGTATTACATCCATTAAGAAGCGCCATATTCCATTCAATATGTGCATCAGATCCCAAATTTGCTCGGCGATTAAAGTAAAGTGTTGTTTCTCTACTCATTTCATCAATTGATGAAAATTCAATATGACTACCGCTTAAGGCAACTATTTCAACCACTAGGTTAGCTGAATTATGCTCTTCGCCAATCGTAGATAAATGCTCTAAAAACTTTAAATTACTATTCTCACCGGCTACCAAAACAATATGTGAAACCAAAGCATTTTTAGAAGTACTATCTTGAATAATCTCAACTTCAATCGGCTTCTTTAACTCTAAATTTTTAGGAACATACAGAAAAATCCCACTGTTCATAAATGCTGCATTATATGCAAGATCTCTTTCAGTATTAGGATCCAATACTGAATACAAATATTTTTTAGTTATTTCAGGATATTCTACTAGTGCAGTAAAAATATCTGTTAAAATGACACCCTTTGCTTTCAATTCAGCTGGAATCTTAACTTCAAGAGTTGTTTGCCCTAATTGCACAATTTTAAAATCAGCTTTAGATGTTTCTTGATATAAATCTTTGCTAGAATCTTGCCAAAGTAAACCTTTTTCTTCACATAAGGGCCAAGTATTATATTTGAATCTTTGTAATTGGAGCAAGGGAAGGGTATCTATCTTTTTAAAGGATTCTATTCGTCTTTTTATGAACCATTCTGGTTCATGATGGCTACTACTTACTGAAACTAATTCTTGTTGTTCCATGGTTAATCCTCATCAACTAATTTAATATCAAGACCAAGTTCGTCACGTAGTCCAGCATAGCCTTCTTTTTCAAGCTGCTTAGCTAAATCAGGACCACCATCTTTTACAACTCGACCATCCATCATTACGTGAACAACATCAGGAATAATATAATCAAGCAAGCGTTGGTAGTGCGTAATCATCAATGCACCAAAATCTTTACCACGCATAGCATTTACTCCTCTTGAAACCACCCGTAAAGCATCAATATCAAGACCAGAATCAATTTCATCCAAAATTCCAAAACTAGGTTTAATCATTAGCATTTGTAAAATTTCATTACGCTTTTTCTCACCACCAGAAAAGCCTTCATTCAAGTATCTTTCAGTCATGGCTTCGTTCATATCCAAAAGGTCCATATTTTTATCTAACTCTGCAAGAAAATCCATAACAGGAATAGGATTATCTTTAGGGCGGCGTGCATTAATTGCTGCTCTCAAAAATTCTGCATTAGTTACCCCTGGCACTTCGGCAGGATACTGCATAGCAAGAAATAGACCTTTACGCGCTCTTTCATCAATTGTCATTTGTAAGACATCTTCACCATTTAAAAGAATTTTGCCTTGCGTAACATGATATTTAGGATTGCCCATAATCGTCTCTGATAAAGTAGACTTACCCGTCCCATTGGGTCCCATAATTGCGTGAATTTCTCCAGTTTTAAGAGTTAAATTTATACCTTTTAAAATTTTTTTCTGTGTATTTTCTTCTTTATCTTTTACTTCAACATGCAAATCTTTAATTTCTAAAACGGCCATTGTTTATCCCCTAACTTATAAATTATGCTTCCACCTTATCGTAATTTTTTCTAAAATTTAAGACTTGTTTTTTAAAAAAAGAACCAAACAGCAATATATATTACTGTTTGGTTCTTCATATCTTTATCAATATTCATTGACAAAAACTCAAGGCACATGCATAAAGCATATGTGGACATTAAACTGTTCACATCAGTATGTCCAACATCAGTACTTCCCGTACTTGCCACTTAAGGCGGATGTCCTCTATCTCATAAATATACGCATCTCGCGTTAATTAATCGACTCGTCAACTTGATATTATACTATTTTTTCCGCTTAAAGTACAGTCCTGTGTTTCTAAAATGACGATATCTTATCTTATAAAAAGCTTCTGTACACATGGTTGAAAGTAAGAAGCCTAAGCCAATTGCGCCTGTAACAATTGCTACACGCAAAATTAGTTCCTGACCTTGAATATAATCTCCAGCTACAAACGCTCGAACTGCTTGATACGCAGGCATCCCTGGCACCAATGGAACCAAAGCTGGAATATTAAACACTGTTACGGGACACTTTTTTATTCTGGCAAAAACTAAACCCAAAATTCCAATCAAAAATGCACCGATTAAATTAGATGCCATTCGACCAGCACCTAAACGAAAACAAAACCAATAAGCCATCCAGCCAACTGTCCCACTAATTCCGGACAAATTTAAGGCACGATGCGGCACATTAATTGTTAGAGCAAAGCCAACTGAAGCTAGATAAGAAAACGCAACATTAATTACAACTTCTAACCAAAATGGCATTTTTATCCTCCCACAAACTTCAAAACCAGACCGACGCCGCCACCTAAAGCTAATGCACTTAAAAAGGCCTCACACATTCTAACGATGCCAGACAGCAGATCTCCCATAAAAAGGTCGCGCAAAGCATTCGTCATCGCTAACCCCGGCACCAAAGTCATCAATGCACCAATTAGAATATTATCGATAATCATTTTTGGATAAAGATAATTTAAGCCAAGTGCCAAGACCCCCATTATCATTGCAGCGATTAATTCCGACAAAAATCGAACTTTAGTATACTTTTTAAATTCATAATATGCCCAAAAGCCAATTGCTCCTACAAGAGCTGCACCAGGAAAATCTACCCAATCATAATCATCCATAAATAAAACCATCAAGGTGGCACTAAGTACGGCCGCACCAATTATCTGCATCCACATTGGAAATGATGGTGCATTAGCAACCTTAATAATACGATTTTTCAATTCTGATAAATCAATTTTTTTAGTAGCAAATTTTCTTGATAATTCATTTACGCGATCAACCAACTCTAAATTGATATTTCGATCACGAATTTGCTTCATCTGAGATAATTTTCCCCCATCAAGGCTCATAAATACACAAGTCGGTGTCGCAAAAACGCGTGGATCATTAATACCTGCGTTTCTAGCAATTCTGAGCATGGTATCTTCAACCCGATACATTTCGCTTCCGCCTTCAATCATCAGACGACCTGCAGTTAAACAAATGTCTAATACCTCTTGATAAAATCGAGCATCCCGCTTATCAGACATAGTTTTATCCTCAATTCATTGTTTCAATATCGATTGTTTTATCAATCCAGTCACCACGGAAGAAGTCGCGTTCGTGACTTACAATAATTACTCCGCCTGGAAAATTGATAATCGCCTTGCGCAATGCATCCTTAGTATCTTTATCCAAGTGGTTAGTAGGTTCATCAAGAAAGAGCAAGTTAGCTGGCTCAAACTGCATTTTAGCTAATTTTACTTTTTCCTGTTCCCCACCGGAAAGCTCCTTTAACGGACTCATTGCTTGTTGCGCAGTTAATCCCATTCTAGCTAAGGCTTGACGCAATTCCTTTGGCTTTTTACGTTCAAATTCTTCTTGCAAGTATTGTAGCGGTGTCATATTGTTGTTAGGCCATGTTAAATCCTGTTTAAAATAAGCCAGCTTAGCAGTAACTGACAAGTCATATGAACCATAGATCGGCTTTAATTGACCTAAAAGAGTCTTAAGAAGGGTAGTTTTACCGATTCCGTTGAAACCGGTAATTGCTACTTTTTCATCACCGCCAACTGAGAAGTTAAATGCAGACTTAACTAAAGCCTGATCATAACCAATAACCAAGTCTTGCGTTTGCAAAAGCAAATTGGAAGCAGTCGCTACATATGGAAATTCGAACTTGGCCCGACGATTATTTTTAGGCGGAGTTAAAACGTCCATTCTAGCTAATTGCTTTTCACGCGATTTTGCACTCTTAGCACGCGTACCAGCTTTATTCTTACGAATATATGCTTCAGTCTTAGCAATCTTGCGTTGCTGGTTAGCATAGGCTTTAAGATAAGTTTCACGGTTAGCAGCTTTTTGGCGCATCGCTTGCTTTAAAGTACCGGTATAACGCGTAATCGTACCAAAGTCGATGTCGATAATGCAGTTAGTGATTCTACCTAAGAAATCGTAATCGTGACTGACAACGATAAAGGCACCTTCAAAATTATTCAAATAATCAACTAGCCAATCAATATGTGACACATCAAGGTAGTTGGTTGGCTCGTCTAATACTAAAACATCTGGATTTTGTAATAATAATTTACCCAAAATAATCTTTGAGCGTTGACCACCTGATAATTTTGAAACGTCATGGTCATAGCCTAAGTCAGCTAAGCCCAAACCAGATGCGACTTGTTCAATTTCAGTATCAATATCGTAGAAATTATTTTCTTCTAGATAAGTTTGCACCTTGCCCGCTTTTTCAAGTAGATCTTCATCACTAGTTTCAGCGTATTTAGTGTAAAGCTCATTTAATTCTTTTTCTTTTTTGAATAAATCATCAAAGGCTGTACGCAAAAAGCCGCGGATAGTCACACCTGGTGCTAATTTAGCATACTGATCTAAATAACCCACATCAATTTTGTTTTGCCATTTTACTTGACCATTATCAGGCAAGATCTCACCAGTCAAAATCTTAATTAAAGTAGATTTGCCGACACCGTTTTGTCCGGTAACTCCCATGTGGTCTTCTTTGTTTAACACAAAGTTAGCATCTTCATATAAGGTCTTATCAATAAAACTCTGACCTAAATCTTTAACAGTTAATAAACTCATTTTTTAAATTACTCCCCTGCCGACTCGCGCTCTTTTTCGTATTTTTGGAGTGCATCAAGAACCCGTGGCCAATATCTTTTAGGTAAAATTAATTGCAAGCGATCATGATAAATTGGGAAATCGCTAGCTTTCATCCCTGTAATTTTGGCTAATTCTTGATCTGTCAGCTTATATTTATAAACAATTCGCTTAATTTCGACTGATGCATGTCCTCTAAAATAAGACAGGCCGAAGAAGAAAATTGCAAAAATACCTGCAACGATAATCGATACTTGTAAGTTCAATCTAAAACTACGTAAGCAAATAAACATGGCTGCAATAAAGGAAATAATGGCAGAAATTACGCCATAGACAACCGGAAATATAGATTCTTTTTTTTGCATAATTTTCCCTTCTGACTTTGAGACTTGACTGCTACGAACTTACCAAAAAATAGTAAGCTTTGCAACAGAAGTTAGACACTGATTTTTCATTATGAACTAAGTATACTTACTAAATGAAAAAATTCACCTAGAAAGAACAAAATTCATGAAAATAAAAAAGATCAATTTTAAAATAAATGATTTAAAAATCGAATTAGTTAAACCGCAAATTGAACACGCAACGGATCTTTATCAAGCTATTAAACATGATCAAAAAAGTCTAGGCAAATGGTTACCTTGGGCTTATGACATTAATTCAATTCAAGCTGAGGCTAATTTTATTAAACAGATTCAGAAAAAAGAAGAAATTATTGCTCTGACTATTTTAATTAATGAAAAGCCCAGTGGCGTGATTGATCTGCATCACATCACACCGAATAAAAAAGGTGAGATCGGTTATTGGTTGTCCAGTTCTTATCAGGGACATGGTATTGTTACTCAGAGCGTATTAGCGGTATGCGAATATGCTTTTAACGAATTAAATTTACAATATGTTGATTTAAAAATTAATGCGCAAAACGATAAAAGCATCGCAATAGCCAAACGAACTGAGTTTAAACTGATGGGTAATATTGATAACATATTATTTTTTAGAAAAATTAAATAAAAAAACTTAAAGCAATCTAATTACTGCTTTAAGTTTTTCATGTAATTAATTTTTACCAATGAAATTTCCAAGTCTTACTACTGGACGAAGATGAGCTACCTAATGAGTCCGATGAACTCGACATGCCAGAGGAAGTTGTTGAACTACCTGAATTGGTATCTTTATTTTCACCATAGCCTGAATTTGAACCGCCCGCTGGCTTATCCGCATTTTGTTCATAAATACGATAAGTAGTAAATGCCTGAGGATCATCCCATTTTACATGGTTATTTTGATCATTCAAATCATTTTGACGAGTTTCTTCATTATCAAGTGTTTCAGTCGGTAAATTTAGATTCTTTCTGAGCTTATTTGAAATTTTTTGTAATTCTGCAGTTGGGGCTACTTGAATTGACGAACCATCAATCCAAGCATCATGACCTTGAATATAGCCACTGTCTAAATTACTCATACAACCACGATAGTTAAGAGCTAAACTGAGCATATCGTTAAAAGTTAAGTTAGTCTTGACATATTTGTTAAAAATATCAATTAATTTACGATAGTTACTAATTGTATTAACTGACATAGCCTTATGAGCAATTGCCTCAATTACTTGACGCTGACGGAGTTGTCTACCATAGTCACCTCGCGGATCTTCTTTTCTCATTCGAACATAAGCAACTGCATGCCGACCATTCAAGTGTTGCTTACCCTTGTGGAAATCACACCAATCATATGAGAAATCGAAAGGCACATTTACATCAACGCCGCCCACCGCATTAACTAAACTACGCAGCGCTTTCATGTTAACTTCTAAATAATAGTTTATCGGTACGTTTAACATACTTGAGACAGTTTTCATACTTGCTTCACTACCACCGATTTCATAAGCTGAGTTAACCCTAAACATGAAGTATTTGTCATCTGGATCACCTTTAATATCAGCCAATGTATCACGTGGAATAGATGTCATCGTTGCCTTATTTTTTTGCGGATTAGCTGTTGCTAAAATCAAGGTATCAGAGTTACCTCGGTCATGACGGCCTTCAATTCCTTGATCGACTCCCAAAATCAATACTGAAACTGGTTGTCTAGTCGAAATTTTAGCGGATGTCGCAACATTACCATTATTTTTACCATCAACTGCACTATTAATTGTGAAATACATATGAGCAGCCCATGCTACACCGAAACAAACGGTTAATAAAGTAATTACCCCAATAAAACGAACAAACATGTTACCGGCTTTAAAAGATGAAGAATCTGCTGCCAAAGCATGATTACGATGAAGATTTAATGATGAATGTTTGCGATAATCTTCTCTACGTTTGGAATTTGGATCCATTCTTTGTATCGTTTCCCTTCAAAATTAATACAAGTTTATTTGTATCACTTTTAATCTCTATATAAAATAAAATTATCGATAATTAATAATAACTTAGTTTTTGAGTTAAATTCTACATCGAAATTTATCTTTAACAAAGATGGAATATTTTTCAGGAGGAAACAAATATGGCAATTCCAACAAGAAGTGAAGTCCCAGAAGAATTAAAATGGGACTTAACCCGTGTTTTTAAGACAGATGAAGACTGGGAAGCAGCCTTTGATAATGCAAAAGATGAAGTAGAAAAATTAGGTGATTTTAAAAAAATCCTTACTAAATCTGGCAAAGACTTATACGAAAGTTTGACCCAAATTTTAGCAGTTAAACGTCAAGTAGAAAATATTTACGTTTATGCAACTATGTCTAGTGATGTTGATACTTCAAATTCTCACTATTTAGGTTATGTAAGCCGCGCACAAAATTTAGTTAACCAATTTGAGGCAGTAACTAGTTTTATCAGCCCAGAAATTCTGAGTATCCCTGCCGATAAGTTTGAACAATTCAAAAAGGATGAACCTTGTTTAAACGATTATGCTCACTATCTTGAGACAATCACTAATAAGCGTCCCCACACTTTACCTGCTGAAGAGGAAAAAATTATCGCAGATGCCAGTGATGCCATGGGCGTTTCAGAAAATACCTTTAACGTTTTAACTAATTCAGACATGGAATATGGCTACGTTCAAGATGACGATGGTAATATGGAACAATTGTCTGACGGTTTGTACTCACTTTTAATCCAATCACAAAACCGTGATGTCAGAAAAGGCGCTTTTGATACGCTTTATGCAAGCTATGGTCAATTCCAAAATTCACTTGCTTCTACGCTTTCCGGCGTTGTAAAGAAGCACAATTATAACGCTAAAGTTCACAAGTATGATTCAGCTCGTGAAGCAGCTTTAGCTGAAAACAACGTACCTACCAAGGTTTACGACACTTTGATTCGAGAAGTTGACTCCCATCTTGATTTACTTCACCGTTATGTAGCACTTCGGAAGAAAATTTTGGGACTTAAAGATTTACAAATGTGGGACATGTACGTGCCACTAACTGGTAAGCCTGCTCTTTCATATAATTTTGAAGAAGCAAAAGAAGTAGCTAAGAAAGCTTTAGCTCCACTTGGCAAAGATTACTTAAAGCGTGTTGATTATATCTTTAATAATCGCGTAATTGATGTAGTTGAATCAAAGAATAAAGTAACTGGTGCATATTCTGGCGGTGCTTATGATACAGATCCATATGAACTTTTAAACTGGGAAAACAACATTGACTCCTTATATACTCTAGTTCACGAAACTGGTCACTCAGTTCACTCTTGGTACACTCGCAATAGCCAGTCTTACGTTTACGGGGATTATCCTATTTTCGTAGCAGAAATTGCTTCAACCACTAACGAAAATATTTTGACTGAATACTTCTTAGATCATATTACTGATCCTAAGACACGCGCCTTTATTTTGAACTACTATCTTGATTCATTTAAGGGGACATTGTTCCGTCAAACCCAATTTGCGGTGTTTGAACAATTTATTCATGAAGCAGATGCTAAAGGTGAACCACTTACTGCTGATATCTTGGATGAAGTTTATGGACAACTTAACCAACATTATTACGGTGACAGCGTTGAGCCAGGCGGCGATATTGCGCTTGAATGGTCACGTATTCCGCACTTCTACTACGACTTTTACGTTTACCAATATGCAACAGGATTTGCGGCTGCAACAGCTCTTGCCAACAAGGTGGTTCATGGTTCTGAAGCTGATAGGGATGCATATCTTGGTTTTCTTAAGGCTGGTTCAAGTAACTATCCAACCGAAATTATGAAGCATGCTGGCGTTGATATGACTAAGCCAGACTACTTGGAAGATGCATTTAAGACATTTGAAAAACGTTTAGCCGAATTTGAAAGTTTGATTAAAAAATAAAAGATGAGATATGAATATTGAAGAAGAAGCTCAACAACCAATTTTTAAAATTTCACTTTTAGCAATTTCTTTATTTATCATGCTGCCCGGAATCATCGGTCCAGCATTACCCTTAATGGAAAAAATTTTTTCGGAAATTCCTAAAGTTCAAGTTGAATTATTAACAACTATTCCAAATTTTGGAGAAATCTTCGGCTTGTTGCTTAATCCATGGCCAGTTCGCAAAATAGGGCCTAAACGTGTCATATTACTGGGACTAGGACTAGGTGGGATTGTAGGTAGTTTGCCAATCTTTATTAATAATTTCTAGTTAATTTTTATTTCTAGAATTTTGTTAGTCATCGGTGTTGGGGTCTACAATTCATTAGCCGTTAGTTTAATTATGAGCATTTATCGAAATGATAATGAAGAAGTAAATAAATTACTCGGTTATCAAAATATCATGAACAACTCGGGTTACATTATTGCTGCTCTTGCGATAAGCTACTTAATTACCTTATCTTGGCACGCTGTATTTTTAGTTTATGCTTTTGCGCTTCCTATTCTATTTCTTTTCCAGTACTTTGTTAAAGTGCCAAAAAAGAAGCAAAAAGAAGTAGCTCATGCTAGTTTCAAACAAAAATTTCCACTTACTATTGTTTGGATTGGTATCTTAATCTTTTTGATTTTTATTTTCTACATGGCTTTAGCCTACAAATTACCATCCTTCATAGTTGATTTTCATTTAGGAAGCGAAAGCACTTCCTCCTTAATGATGGCGCTCATTGGATTCATGGGAATTCCTTGTGGCTTGATTTTCAACTGGCTTTATCAAAGAATTAGACAATGGATCTGACCACTATGTCTCTTTCTTAACGCTGCTGGTTTTTATATGGTAAGTAATGCTCATGTTTTTAGTGCACTAATTATTGGCTGTATCGTTTTAGGCATAGGCTTCGGCTTCGTATTACCATATTTGTACAAATGGATTGATTTATCAGCTGATCCAAAATGGTCAAACTTGGACACTACTTTTATTCTTATCATGATGGATCTTGGTTGTACGTTATCACCATTTATGATGTCATTAATTGATAAAACACCACAAGGTACGTTATTTGCTTCGTTTGCATTCTTCACAGTTCTTACTGTAGTTGGACTTGTGCATACGATTTATGGGCAAATGCATAAAGCTTAAGCAAAAAAAGAGATAGTTTCACGTGAAACTATCTCTTTTTTACTTTTAAATCATACCTGTCAATAAGCCTGTAATGTACAAGAACACACAGCAGACTACCAAGTACAGACTGCCCCATTTAACAGTTTCTTTCAGTATCTCACCTTCATCACCCTCGCGGTGAATTGCACCAGTTGCTACCGCAATATTCTGTGGTGAAAGCATCCCTGCAGTTGCACCAGTCATATTAGAGGCAACTACCCAGTACTTGTTTACGCCTAAGTCAGTCGCAGCCGACAACTGCAAGTTACCAAACAATACATTGGCAGAAGTTGCAGAACCAGTAAGGAATGTTCCAAGCGCACCGATAAGTGGCGCAAATAATGGATAAACCGGACCAAGCAAGCTAACCAAAGCCATAGCCAAAGCATCGGTCATACCAGCGTAAACCATAACCTTGGCAAGACCGACAATCGCACAAACTGTAATGGTAGTCATACCCACGGCCTTGATCGATTTACCTAAAATTTGCATCATGCGCTTAAAGCTAACGCCTTGAATCGTGCCACCAATAAGAGTAGCGATTAAAATCAAGGTTCCTGGGGATGAAAGCCAACTAATTGAAAGAGTATTAGGATTCTTCCCAGTATAAACAACTAAGTTTGTGGTTGCTTTGTTCAATAAATTATTAACTGGTGGCACAAGTGAAGAAGCCAAAATTACGAAGATAAAGATCAAAATAAAAGTTGAGCATGCTTTAAGCAGTGCCTTATTATCAGGTCTTTCAACATCTGATTCTTCTTCATCTTCATGCCATCTGGTCATCCAAATCGTTACAGCAATAGAACAAAGTGAGCCAGCTATTGCAGGAAGTTCCGCACCAACAAATCTAGCCGCTATTATCTGGGGAATAGCCATAGCTAATCCTGACATCAAGGTAATGAGACCCACACCTTTAATTGCCTTAACGCTACCACCTGTTAAAATTACCAAGATAAATGGCACAAGTATTACCAAAATACATAATTGTAATGAAACAAGGAAAGATAATGATACTTGATTCAAATTAGTTACTTCACCTAAAGTTAAAATTGGCAACCCAATTGCACCATATGCTGTAGCTGTTGTATTTGCTATCAAGCTAATGACAGAAGCACGAATTGGCTCTAATCCAAATGAAATTAAAATTCCTGCAGAAATTGCGACAGCTGTACCAAAGCCAGCAATTGATTCCAGGAAACCGCCAAAGCCCCAAGCAATAATCAGCACAATGATTCGTTTATCCGTAGAAATGGTGGCTAGCATATCCTGAATGGTCTTCATTCCACCTGATTCAGTAGTTACATTGTACGCAAATAACGCGGCAACAATGACGAACATAATTGGCCAAATTCCCATGATAATACCTTCTAAGGCCGCCGTCAGCGTATTGGGTACGGACAATTTAAAGCTAAAAATTGCCAATAAAATCGTTAAAACAAGCCCAATTATACAAGCCCGAGCTGCAGGCATATGCATTACGCCTAGCGAGATGATTAGCCAAATAATTGGAATCAGCGCCATCGCAAATTTAATCCACATCTTAATACCTTTCTTTCATCAAAAATTTCTCTAACTATACTATTTAATCATTTCTACAGTAAAAATTAAAATCAGACACCTATTTTGAACGAAATATTCTAACTTTATAAATTTTTTGCTTGCAAGTTTGTGTAACAACATATATAACAATTATGGAAAGTAAAATTTCTCACATCATTTAAAGCCATTCTGCGGAATAGAATGGCTTTTTTTCTCCTCTAAAATCAAATATCAACATTATTTTTTTATTTGAAAGCTTTTTCTTAGACTTTTTATGAACAAGAAAATAGAATATATATCAAGAAAAAGTTTATTTTTCTTGATATATATCAATTATTTTATGAGTGTATGTTTATATAATTAAATACGCGTGGTGCTAGTTAAATCGTTTTAGTTAACAAAAAAAGTCCAATCTTGTTAGACTCGACTTGTAAACA